>Ga0335073_10000869_pt1 | contig 39844 bp, 32 predicted proteins | sample Lox_Sample_22_FD_207093 | JGI IMG/M metagenome (GOLD analysis project Ga0335073, IMG submission 207093) | Soil microbial communities from Loxahatchee National Wildlife Refuge, Florida, United States - Lox_Sample_2.2 | ecosystem: Environmental > Terrestrial > Soil > Wetlands | place: USA... | reverse complement strand
ATCACGCCCAGAAAAACGCGGTCCAGGACATTATCGAACGGCCGCAGGTCGCGGCACTTCACCTTGTACAGCACCATGAAGCCGTAATGCTGCCGGATGACGTGATAGTAAGCCCAGACGCCCACCAAAATGGCGAGGTATTTCACCGCTCCCGCCAGCGCCATCACCGGTCCGATAGCGAAAAACACCATCAGGCTGCCATAAAGCAGCTTGGGATTGCGCGCCCTCGCTTCGCGGTCGAAATACGTGCGGCTGGCGGTGGCGAAGATATGCGTGCCGTCGAAGCCCACCGACCAGAACCACCACAGAAGCGTGATGGGGACATGCAGCGCCGCATACAACACCAGATAGGCGTACCCCGCCAGCGCGCTGCCGATGACCAGCGAAAGATCTACACCCCGCCCGATGATCCAGTAATCCTTGCGAACCGCGCCGGAAGGCGCGATGGTCGGGGCGGCGGCGGCCACGGAATCATGATAGCAGGCAAAAACACCGCTCGCGCCTCAGTAATGAAGTTGCTGGTTAGCGATCCGCGACCGCGAGGGAGCGGTGCTTTTCGTTACGCCACAGGCGACGGCTGCCGGCTCGCCAGCCGCGACTTCCACTCGTCGAGCACCGCCGCCGTCGATGTCAGCCCGACTCGCGTTACACCAAGCGCGCGCACTTCCAGCACCTGGTCGAGCGTCTTCAGCCCGCTGGCCGCTTTCACCGCGATGTGTGCCGGCGTGTGCTGCCGCATCAGCTTGAGATCCGCTACCGTATATCCCGATGGCGCGAAGCCGGTGGACGTCTTCACGAAATCCACATTGGCCTTGCCGCAGCAGTGGCAGGCCAGAATCTTGAATTCGTCGGTCAGATAGGCGTTCTCGAAAATCACCTTGAGGATCGCCGAATTCCGGTGGCACAATTCCGCCACGCTATCGAGTTCCGTCTGCACATAATCGAGATCGCGCGAGAGCAGTCGCGAAATGGCGATCACCATGTCGATTTCGCGCGCCCCGCGGTCCAGCAGATCGCGCGTCTCGAACATCTTCGTAGCGGTGTTTTGCGATCCGTGCGGAAAGCCCGCCACGCTCCCCGGCTGAACGCCGGTTCCGGCGAGCGCACGCACCGCCAAATCGATATCGCACGGCCGCATGGTGGCGGCGGCCACGCCGTAGCGTTTGGCGAGGTCCAAACCCGCCTCTACTTCGGCCCGCGTCAGTTGCGGCCGCAGCAGCGAATGGTCCACCATCGACGCGACATCTTCGTAACGCTCCATCCCGAGCCTATCTCTTCCTGGTAGCGCCGCGCGGAGCCGCGCAGTTCAAACCCATTTTCTTGCGTTCGTCGCAAGCTTTCACTGCCAGTTCCGTGCCGGGATAATGCCGGATCAGTTGGGCGAATTCGTCGCCGCCGTCGGTCCGCCGGCCCAGTTTCACCAGCGCCGATCCTTTGGAATACATGGCGTCTTCGGTCTTGCTGTTCTCGGGATACTTTTCCAGCACGGCGTCGAAATCCTGCACCGCGGATTCGTAGTCGCCCTGCTGCACGTGGATCGCCCCAATGTTGTACTGCGCCGCGGGGGCCAACGGAAGATTGCCGTAGCAGCGCAGATATTCGGCAAACTCGCTCAACGCGATATCCCATTTGCCCGCCGATTTGTCGGCGTTCGCCTGCGGATACAAGTCGCTGGCGGCCGGACATGGCTGCTGCGCCGCGGCCCCGCCGGAAATACCCGGCACCGCGGTCCCGCCCGGTCCCGTCGCTCCACCGCCAGGAGTCGATCCGGGCGGAGCCGGAGCCGGCGTGGCGAGCACCGCCACGGCATTCTTCAAATCCGCCAGTTGCTGCTGTAACTTGTTCATCGACCCGTTGAGATCGCTCACCGACTGCTGCAAGGTCCGCATGTCCTGGTCCATCCCGTCCAGCCGCGCGGAAAGGCCCGCGACCGGTGCCGAAACCTTGGCTTCCATGTCGCGGAGACTCTGTTGCAGGTTGTTCTGAATTACCGCTACCCCGGTGGTGGACGATTTGGAACTGTCGAGCGCCTGCTGCACCAGCACCGTCAGCGCCGCCAGTTGCTTGTCCTGCGATTCCTTCAGAACCCGCAACTGTTCCTGCAAGCCGGCCACATCCCGCTGCAATTCCATGATTTCCTTGCTGGCGGCAGGCGAACGCGTGGGAATCACTGCCATGAGAGTCGCGGCAATCAGAGCACAGACCGCAAAACGTCGCAACATAAGAAATTCTCCTCGACGGGGCGGAACCCCGGCCGTGGCCCGGCCCGCCCCGTTTTGATACCTCTGAACCTATCCTACTGCCCGACCGACAGGTGTGCGCGCCGGTTCCGTTGCCAGCAGGATTCGGTGGATTCGGTACATTGCGGCCGTTCCTTGCCGTAGCTCACGGTCTTCAGCCGGTCTCCGGGAACGCCCAACGATACCAGGAACTCCTTGGCGGAGCTGGCGCGGCGGTCGCCCAGTCCGATATTGTATTCGGCCGAGCCCCGCTCGTCGCAATGGCCTTCCACCGTGATCACGGCGTTCGGGAAATCCGCCAAAATCGACTTCAACGCCGCGGCATCCTTGGTCAGCGCGTCGCGCGCATCGCCGCGGATGTCGCTCTTGTCGTAGTCGAAGTAGGCATCCTGGGTTTCCGAACTGACCCGTTCTTCGACGGTCTGGCGCGTAGCCGCGGGTGGCGGCGGTGGCGCCGGAGCCGGAGGCGGCGGTGTCGCAACCGTCAGCGTGGCGGAAGCCGTGATTGTCCCCCCGGGACCGGTCGCCGTCAACGTGTACGTGGTGGAACTCGTGGGAGTAACCTGCTGGCTCCCCGTGCTCCGCACGTTGCCGATTCCCTGATTGATGGATACGTTCGTGGCTTCGCCCGTGACTTCCCACCGGAGAGTCGCGGATTGCCCCCGCTGGATGGTGCTCGGCTCAACCGTGAACTGCGCCACGGCGGGCGCGGCCGGCGCGGGCGGTGCCGGAGCGGGCGCCGGAGCGGGCGGTGGTGGCGGCGGAGCCGGAACTTTTTTCTTGCAACCATCGGCGATCAGCGCGATCGAGGCTGCCAGACAGATGACTGTAATCTTGCGTTTACTGAACATGAACATCGCCTCCTGAAAATTCCTGAACTATTTCCCCCACACCGGGTGCAAGTTCGTGCCGTCCCTGGTAAGCTGCACCTGGTTCGATCCATCGGCCAGCATCGACCAGATTTGCGATCGGCCGGTACGGTCCGACATGAATACGATGTGCTTCCCGTCCGGCGCCCAACTAGGATTCTCGTTTTTCCCTTCACCGTGTGTCAACTGGATATAGCTTCGCGTCGCCACATTCATGACGAAGATGTTGAACGCTCCCATCATGTATCCGCGCGTCCACGCGAACGCCAGGAACTGCCCGTCCGGATGCCACGACGGATTCGAAGCTTCCCCCGTGCCGTCGGTGAGACGCTCCACGTCCGTCCCATCGATATTCATCCGGTAAATCTGCTCGGGCCCCGACCGGCCCGACGAAAATGCGATTTCCGCGCCTGTTTTGGGGTTGACTTTTGGCTCCGCGTCCACCGTCCGCGATGCCGTAATCGCGCGGACGTTGCTCCCGTCGAGGTTGGCGATATAGATTCCACAGCAACCTCCCACCGACGACTGGAAAACGATCTGTTTCCCGTCCGGCGTGAATGAGGGTTCGCCCATCACCGACGCCCCTCGCTGATTGTAGAAACGCAAATCCCGAACCGGATCCACGGAGAACACAAATATAGCAGGATTGCCGTGAACCCAGCTAGTAAACGCGATCTTGCTGCCGTCCGGCGAAACCGCGGGAAAATCGGAGATGGCGTTGAAGTGGGTGACCTGTTTCTGGTTCCTCCCGTCCGGATCCATCACCCAGATCTCCGACACCGGCGCCTTGAGCGTCCCCCCCCGCCGCACGTAGTAAATGTGCGTGCCATACATGCACGTGGAACCGAAGCGCTCCACGATATCGCAGCCGAACTGGTGCGCGGCGGTTCGCGCTCCGGCTTCGCTCATCGGTTCGGTATAAATCTTGGCCAGCGCGCCGGCATTGACCGGGTTGGGGATGCTGAGATCCACCAGCCATCCGCGCAGCACGAAAAGATTGTCCTGCGACGCCGTATATCCGATCGTCACGTAATTGGCCTGCGCCGGAGGGCCCGACCAGTCCGATAGCCACAAGCCCCCGCCGGTTTGCGGCGCCTGTCCACGGCGCACCGGAGTTTGCACCTGCGGCGCCGCCCGGAAATCGCCCAACTGCTGGGGCACAGTGAGCGGATATTGCGATTTGGGCACCAGGTTGAACAGGCCGGAGCCGTTAAGGTCGTCCCACAAGGTCTGATTGAAGACCGGCATGTAGGTCTGTGCCTGGCCGTCGCCGCGAAAATCGGGAACCGCCAAGGCAGGCTTCTGGCCGCTTTTCTGGCTGATGATGCCGGTGAAATCGGACGATTGTTGCGCGGCCAGAGTTGCCAATGTCATGGCGGCCGCCCCCGTTATCCAGACGATCCGTTTCATAAAGTTACTGTCCCAATTCGAATTTGAGCTGAACGTCGGCCTGATTGCGCGGAAAGTTCAACGGAAGAGCCGGCAATTGCGCATCCAATACCGCCCTTTCCGCCGAAAAATCGAAGCTCTGATTGCCGCTGCTGGTGGCAACTTTCACGTTCGCAATCGATCCGTCCCGCCGGATGGTGAAAGTAATCACCGCCGCTGGCGCCCCGCCGGCCCTCATCGGCTTCCAATTGCGGGCGATGTTGTCCCGAATAATATTGGCATACGCTCCGAACTGCTCGCCGAACGGCGAATTGTCGCCTAATCCAACGCCTCCGCCCCCCGGTACCTGGTACATCGGCGAACTCGCCCGCGGCCCGACATCGCTGTAGAGCTGGCTCGGGCTGTAGGTCTGCTTCTCGCGAAAGGTATTGTTGGGCTGCGGCGGCGGTTGCACTTCCGCCCGGTGCTTGATGGGGGCTCTCTCGCTTTTCAGCGGAATGGCGTCCGGCTCCGGAACTCTTACCTTCGGAATCGGCTTCGGCTTGACTTTCGGCGCCGGTGGCGTGGGAACCTGCGATTTGGTGTCGTTGGCCACCGGATTTTCCCGCCCTCCCTGGTTCGGCAGTGGAATACTTTTCACCGGATTGACCATGTAGGCGCCCATCCCGCCGCCCGTCGGACTGCCCATCGTCAATCGATGAGATGGAATCAACTGTCCGGCCGTCAAACCGCCCAGCACCGCAATGTGCAGCGTCAGCGATACCCAGAAAGACTTCGCCATGCGTTCCGGTTGATCGATAAAATCGGCAAGGGCAGGCATGACTAGTCTCCAGTCCTCGTCAAGTTGCCAAAGGTGCCGCGAGGCGGCGGTGCTGTTAACGTCCGCGACACGCTACCGCCTCCTTCTGCCGACGGTATCGTCCGGTTGCGTCACCATATACACCTGTAGTTTGCCTTGCCCCAGTTCGGCCGTGACCTGCGCGATCGGATCCCACAGGGTGTCCTTGTCGGCGCGCACATAAACGCCGGTCGCGCCCGGAAACCGGTGATGGACTTCCTCTACCAGCGCGTGGATGTTCACATGGGCACCGTTGAGAGTGGAGTCGCCCGTCTTGTCGATCGTGACAATCGGCAGGTCTTTGGTGGTCTCCTGCACATACCGGGTTCGCGGCACGTCCACTTCCATCCCGTACTCCATGACGTGCGCTGTGAGCATGAAAATGATCAACAACACCAGCATGACATCCACGAAGGGTGTGACGTTGATCTCCGAGAGTGTCGTTCCACCGCCGCGCCGCCGCGACCGCGTCCCGCCGCCGTTCTCCACGGACATGCCCATGCACTATTCTCCGAATCCGCGCTCCACCATATTGAGAAACTCCAGCGCGAAATCGTCCATGCGCGTGCCGATGTCCTTGATCCGGGTGGTGAGCAGATTGTAGAAAATCGCCGCCGGAATGGCCGCCAGCAAACCGATGGCGGTGGCGATGAGCGCTTCCGCGATGCCCGGACCGACCGTGCGCAGGCTCGTGCTCTGCTGCGTGCTGAGATCCATGAACGCCTTGATGATGCCCAGCACGGTGCCTAACAGCCCGATGAATGGGCTCGCCGTCGCGGTGGTCGCCAGCCAGTTCATATTGCGTTCCAGGCGCGTCATTTCCTCGCTCACGCCGATTTGCAACGCCCGCTCCACGGCAACCCGGTTGGTCATTTTATTACGGCCGCGCACCTGCCGCTCCACTTCTTCATAACCGAAATCGAAGACCGTCACCAGCGGTGACGGCCGGTACCGCTCGCTTGCCACCATTACCGCTTCCAACCCGGAAGCTTTGCGGAAGGCTCGCAGAAAACGGTCGTTGGTCTTGCGCGCGCCGCGCACCGTGGCCCATTTGGAAAAAATGATGGTCCATGAGTAAACGGAGAAGCAGATGAGCACGCCCATGACCGCGAGAGCGAGCGCATCGCCCTGGATCACCTGCCAGATATTCTCGCTTTGAAGGAGGAATGCAACGGGAGCCGGGAAGCTCAATTCGTCTCCTTGTTTCAATCTAGCATAGAGACGCGGAATGCTTGCCGAATCGCGCATTAATCCGGCGTAATGTTCGGCATAAATGGGGTTGCGGCCGCCCCCGCAAGTTATAATCGCAAGCATGCTGCAGGAACTCGTAGTCGAAAACTACGCGGTGGTCGAGCGCCTGCGCATTCATTTTCACAGCGGCCTCAATCTGCTCACCGGAGAGACCGGCAGCGGCAAGTCCATCGTCGTGGACGCGCTCGGCCTGCTTTTGGGCGGACGAGCCTCCGCCGACATGGTGCGCACCGGCGAATCCCGCGCCCGCGTGGCCGGCATCTTCGATGTACGGGATCATACAGCCGTTCGCCGCATCCTCGAGCCCGCGGGCCTCGAAATCGAAGAAGATGAACTTCTGGTCGAGCGCGAAATTCTGTCCAGCGGCAAATCGCGCGCCTTCGTAGGCAGCCGCCCCGTGGCCGTTTCCCTGCTCAAGGATCTCGCGCCCCATCTCGGCGACATCCACGGCCAGCACGACCAGCAACTTCTCTTCATCGCCGACGCGCAGCGCGATATGCTCGACGCCTTCGCCGCCAGTCGCGACGCCCTTGCCCGCGCCGCCGCGCTTTACGATCGATGGCGCTCGATCGGCGCCGAACTCGAAGAACTGGAGTGCAGCGAACAGGAAAAGCTGCGCCTCCTCGACTTGTGGTCGTTTCAGCGGAAAGAAATCGAAAGCGCCGAGCTCGCGCCCGAGGAGGACTCTGCCCTCGAAAACGAGCGCCGCGTTCTGCAAAACGTGCAGCGGCTGGAAGAAGCGGCCAACACCGCGTACGCCGCCGTCTACGACGCTCCCGAGTCGGCTGTCTCCCTCACCCGCACCGCGGCGCGCCGCGTCGACGAACTGTGCCGCATCGATCCCTCGCTCGAATCCGTGCGCGAGCAACTCAAAGCCGCCGATCTCGGCCTTCAGGAAGCCGCCTACGCCCTGCGCGATTATCTCGGAAGGTTGGAAGCCAATCCGGCCCGGCTCGAAGAAGTCGAGTCCCGGCTTGCCGCCATCGACCGCCTGAAGCGCAAGTACGGTGCCTCCATCGCCGAGATTCTGAGTTTCCTCGAAGAGGTCCGGCGGAGGATTTCGGCGGTCGAGCACGCCGGTGAGCGCATGGAGGAATTGCGCCGCGAGCAGAAGCGCGTGGCCGGCGAATTCGAACAACAGGCCGCCGAACTGACGGCGCGCCGCCTGTCCGCCGCCCGCAAACTCGAAAAGAAAGTCGAGACCGAGCTCGCCGGGCTCGCCATGGCCGGCACGGTCTTTCGCGTGGCCATCAATCCCGCACCCTGGAGCGCCAGTGGAGCGGACCGCGTCGATTTTCTCGTCTCGCCCAATCTCGGCGAGGAGCCGCGCCCGCTCGAAAAAGTGGCCTCCGGCGGCGAAATCTCGCGCATCGCGCTGGCGCTCAAAACCTGTCTCGCCGCGCCGCGCAACGGACCGGCGCGCACGCTGGTCTTCGATGAGGTGGACGCCGGCGTGGGCGGCAGCGCCGCCGAAGGCATCGGCCGGCGCCTGAAAAAGCTGGCCGCCAACAACCAGGTATTGTGCGTGACCCACCTGCCGCAGATCGCCTCCTTCGCCGACCATCATTATCTGGTGGAGAAGCGCGAATCGAAGGGCCGGACGGAGGCCGCCGTCGAAGAGCTCGATGGCGCCGCGCGCACCCGCGAGGTCGGCCGCATGCTTTCCGGGCAAAAACTCACGCCCGAAGCGCTCAAGCATGCCGAGCAGTTGATCAAAATGAACACGTGAGGTGATTCATGTCCTCGTTGGACAGACGAACCTTTCTCCTGGCAGGAATGGCCGGCGCCGGCATGGCGCGGGCCGCCGATTCCGCGGCCTTCGACGTGAAAGCCTGGGGCGCCACGGGCGATGGCAAGACGCTCGATACCGCCGCCATCGATAAAGCCATCGCGGCGGCATCCGCCGCCGGCGGGGGAACCGTTCGGGTTCCGGCCGGCGAATACCTCTGCTACACCATCCACCTCAAGAGCAACGTCGTGCTCTATCTCGATCAGGGCGCCAAAATCGTCGCCGCCGATTCGCCCATGCCCGGCGACAGCAACACCAAAGCCTACGATCTGGCCGAGCCCAACCAGTGGGACAAATTCCAGGACTACGGCCACAGCCACTTTCGCAACAGTCTGTTTTATGGCGAAGGCATCGAGAACGTTTCCATTCTCGGGCCGGGCCTCATCTGGGGCCGCGGTTTGAGCCGTGGCAGCGGCCGCGAGGGTCCGCGCGCCGAACAACCCGGCGTGGGGAACAAAGCCATCGCGCTGAAGAACTGCCACAACGTCACACTGCGCGATTTCTCCATCCTGCACGGCGGCCATTTCGGCATCCTCGCGACCGGCACCGATAACATGACCGTCGACAACCTGAAAATCGACACCAACCGCGATGGCATCGACATCGATTGTTGCAGGAACGTGCGCGTCTCCAACTGCATGGTGAACTCGCCGTGGGACGATGGCATCTGCCCCAAAAGCTCGTTCGCGCTCGGCTATGCCAGGCCCACCGAGTATGTCACCATCGCTAACTGCTATGTGACCGGCGCCTACGAAGAGGGCACCATGCTCGATGGCACGTACCGGAAATTCGCTCCGGATTTCCGCGTTCCGCGCAATGGCCGCATCAAGTTCGGCACCGAATCGAACGGCGGCTTCCGCAACATCACCATCGCCAATTGCGTCTTCGACGCCTGCCAGGGCTTGGCGCTCGAGAGCGTGGACGGCGCCCTGCTCGAAGATATCGCCATCACCAATATTTCCATGCGCGATATCGTCAACATCCCCATCTTCCTGCGCCTCGGCAGCCGCATGCGCGGACCGGCGGGCGTGCCCGTCGGAACCATCAGGCGGGTGATCATCAGCAATATCGTGTGCTCGAATTCAGCCTCGCGCGCTTCGTCGATTCTGAGCGGCATCCCGGGGCACTACCTCGAGGATGTCAAACTGAACGACATCCTCATCGAGCATCGCGGCGGAGGAACCGCGGCGGACGCGGCCCTTCAGCCGGCGGAACTGCAAGACAAATATCCCGAACCCACCATGTTCGGCGCCACACCCGCCCAGGGGTTCTTTCTCCGCCACATAGATGGCCTGGAAATGACCAACGTGGAAATCCGCGCCGCTAAAGAGGACGTCCGCCCGGCGTTCGTTCTCGACGACGTGAAGCACTGCGATTTCGCGCGCATTCGCACGCCGGCAAACCCCGCCGCAGGCACTTTTGCGCTCGAGCACGTGGAGGATTTTACCCTCACCGGCTGCAACACGGCCCCCGATACCAAACTGGCGTCGGTGGACCGGAAGACGGTCTGACCAGCTGCCTCAGTGCATCTTATCCAGGAACTTGCCCGTCATGGCGTCCACATAGATCGAGAAGTTGGACGTTCCCACCGACTCGCCCCAGATGACGCGCCAGGTCGGCACGTTGTATTTGTTGGTTCTTTCGAGTTGGAATGTGATCGGCATTCCGGGGTGCTGCTTGTCGTATTCGGCTGCCTTTTCGTCAGCCGTCTTGTAAGCCGCATCCGAGTCCACCGAAACGGCCTGAATCTCGAAGGGCTTGTCCACTCCCTCGCTGCCCGAAAAGGAAGAAGACCCGCCGACGGGAAAGACCCCTTTATGCACGTCTTCCTGCTCCACCACGGAATACGTGTAGGTCGCCATTTTTCCCTGGTTGGCGGAAGTAAACGTCGCCTGCCAGGCGCCGGCCTTACCCGGTGGGGCCGTAATTCCGGAAACATTCATGCTGTTCATTTTCAGCACTTGAGCGTCGGGCGCCCAGGTGCGCGCCTTCTGGTACATCTTAAACAGCGCCGACTGCCCGGTAACCGGCTCGGGCGGTTTTTCGGGTTCCTTCTTGGCCGATGGAGCGGGTGATTCCGAGCACCCGATCAAAAGCAGCGGAACCAGGCAAGCGGCGAGTAGCGAAATCCTACGTGTGTTGGCGTTCATTCTCAACGCATTCTATCAGCCTGCGCACGGTTCGTACTCGATGGGATCGTTTGCATCGATTGGGAGTCTTCTTTTACAGTCGTTCCTCGCGTTCCTGTGCCATAATTGGGGCAACTGGAGCGCGATTAATGTCTCCTCAACTCAGGATTCGGGGATTTGTCGCCGGACTAACGGCACTCCTGCTTGTGCCCGCCTTCAGCCAGACTGCTTCTGGAGGTTCGGGCGGTACTACCGCCACTACGGGCACCCGGACCGCCCCGCCGTCCCCCAATATGACGCCCGTAAATCCAGGCAATAGCGTAGCCCAGCCCACGCTGTCGCCGCCCCTGCGAGTGAGCGGACGCGTGGTGATTGACGATGGGTCGCCATTGGGCTTTCCCGCCACCATCGAACGGATTTGTAACGGCAACCCGCATGCCGAGGGTTATACCGATGGCGAAGGCTATTTTTCCCTCATACTCGGTCAGCACCCGGACGTGATTGCCGATGCCACCGAAACGTCCACATCCAGCGACCGCCTTGCCCCCGGGCTGTCGCCCGTAAACACGACAGCGGGCGGGCCCGGAACCAGCCAGAATCTCACCGGCGAGCGGCGCGTCGATACCTGCGATTTGCGCGCCAACCTGAGCGGCTATACTTCCGAGATCGTCAATCTCACCGGACGGACGGCGATGGACGCTCCCGACATTGGCACCATCATCCTCCACCGCCTGGGCGCCGGGGGAACCGCGCTGACCGTTACCGCTACCACCCTCAAAGCTCCCCGGCAGGCGCGCAAAGCCCTGGCGAAAGGCGTGGAACTGGCCAAAAAGAACCAGCCGGAAGAAGCCATCGCCAGTTTGCAGGAAGCCGTCCGCCTGTATCCCCAGTTCGCCTTCGCCTGGTGTGAACTGGGCAAATTGCAGGTGGCTAACGACCACGTTCCCGACGCGCACGAGTCCTTCGAAGCCGCGGTGAAAGCCGAGCCGCGGTGGCCCGAGCCCTATATCCACCTGGCGATCATGGCCGTGACCGCCCACGATTGGAAGGCGGTTTCCGACAACAGTGAGCACGTTCTGCGGCTCAATACTTTTCAGTATCCCCAGGCATACTTCCTCCACGGCGCCGCCAACTTCAACCTCCACCACATCGACGTGGCGGAGACCGATGCCTTGGCCGCCGAGAAGCTCGATGTGCAGCACCAATATCCGCAGATCCAAAAGCTGCTGGGCGTGGTCTATGCCGAGCGCCACCGCTATTCCGACGCCGCCGACAAGCTGCGAACCTACCTGCTGCTTTCGCCGAATGCCGACGATGCCGCTGATGCCCGCCGCCAGTTGACCGAAATGGAGTCGCTCGCCGCGCAAGCGTCGCAACTGGCGCGCAAAAAGGCACAGCAGTAAATTTCCCCACACAACCCCTCCCATAACCATTCCGACGCCGAAGTTTCATCTGCTGTTTACACTGCTTCGCCAAAATGGGTGCATGACTTCGCCTTCCGTTTCCCCGCTTTCCGTCTCACTGGAGCGGCGCTCTCATCACCGCTATGCCCTCCAAAAACCCCTGCGGTATCGAGCCGCCGACGGTCCCCTTACCACGCCCTGGAAACACGCCCGCATGCTGGACATGAGCGCCGGTGGCCTTCTGATTCAAGTCCCCGAGCCGCTGGCGGCCGGCGCCAGGTTGGAATTGGCCATGGACTGGACGGGACTTTACCACGGGCGGCAAGCCATGCGGCTCTGGCTCATCGCCGCGGTCACCCGCACCGGCCGCCGCGGCGCCGGACTGCGCATTCTGAGCCACCGCTTCCGCGATGCCGGCCCTGCCCGGGTCCGCGTGCCGCGCAGCGAGAAGAATCTGGCCGTGGCGTAGTCGCGGCCAGTGTCCTCACCCGCTCCCCGGCTGCTGAGCCGAAACCGCCAGGACGGCGCCTTGCCTTTGACCCGCAAATTTTCCCCCGAGATCTTGACGGTTTCGCGGCCCCGTTTCGCGCATTACCGGGTGAAGGCCACCAGAAGATGGCCCGGAGAAAAGACACGGAGATTCGCCATGAAAAACTTGAAACACTTTCTGTTCGCCTCTTTGGCGCTGGTCCTGCTGCTATCGTGCGTCGGGCCGGCAAACGCTCAAGGCCTCGCCGGTAAGTTCACCCTGCCCTACGCGGCGCACTGGGGAAAAGTGACTCTTTCCCCCGGCGACTACCGCTTCAGGATGGAGCGCACGAATGGTCTGGTCTACGTCGAGTCCGGCCGCGCGAACCTCGGCATGATCCTGCCCGCCAGCGTCGGCCGGGGCTACACCGCCGGCAACTCGATTCTGGTCACCCAGATCGCCAACGTAAAATCCGTCCGCGAGTTGAGACTCGGCAGCTCCGGCGTCGTCCTCTACTTCACGCCGGCAAACCCGTCGAACCACAAAGTGGTCCAGACCGCCGAGACTCGCTATCTAATCACGATTCTTCCCTTTGGTGAGTAAACCAACCGAACCTTTGCTTCCGGGGTGCTGGGGGCCGGGCCTGTTAACAGGCCCGGTTTTTCGTTTTGTCCCAGGCGCGGGCGGCGGTTCGGCCGGGCTCAGCGAGCAGCGATGATGCACGGCATACCGAGAGCCGCGTTTAACACCGATTGAATGTCCGTGACTGTCACCCAGCCGCTATTTCCCAGATCGTGCTTCGCCTGCACGTTACCCAGCGCCTCATTGATAATCTCCTGGAGATCCGCCAGCGTAGTACTCCCGATGGAAGTGAAATCGCACGGGCTGGGCGCCGTGGCAGTTGCGGGATCGTTGGTGGTGACCGTTGCCGAGCCTCCACCGGATACGCTCACCTGATTCACGAGCAGCGATGGGGCATTGGGTGCGATACTGGCCGTGACCGTGATTGGCGGATAGCTGCCCCATTGTGCCAGCGGATAGGATCGCGTGCAGGTATTGGCGGGGTTGCCGCATGCCCAGCCAGTCCCCGTCATGGATTCAATCGAGACTCCCTGCGGCGGAATCTCCGTCACGGTCACAGCCGCGCTGGTCGCCGGACCGCCATTGCTCACAGTTATGGAATAACTCGCCGCGGCTTGCCCCAAAATCAAAGCGCCGGAATGGGTTTTCGCAGCGCTCAGTACTGGGGCGGCGTCGTTGGGAGCAGCACCGAGAAGGATGCTCACGGTGCCATCGTTATAATTCGCCAGTGCGATATCGGTTCGGCCATCGCCATCGAAATCGCCCAACGCCAGCGCGGCTTGTGCTGCGCCTACGGGGTAGTTGACGGGCTGATGGAAAGCTGCCGCGCCCGTCCCCAACAGGATTTCCAAGGCGGCCGCCGTGCCATTCGAACCGACCGCGGCCAGGTCCGGAGTTCCGTCGCCGTTGAAGTCACTCGCCGCCAGCGCAGATGCCACCACCGGGATTGTGAGCTGCCCTTGCAGGAGGGGAGTTCCACCTCCACCCGATTGCGGCAGCACCAGGAGATTCCCCGCGGAAGCTTCGGTTGCCACGACCAGGCCGGGATTTCCGCTGCCGGTCACGTCCGCAACCAGCCCGGCGGTAGGGGTGTTACTGAGCGTAGGAAGTGTAGCGGCCGGCCGGAAGGTGAAATCTCCATTGCCGGCAAGCGCGAGCGTTCCGGTGCCCGACGCGGGCAAAACCCAAAGGTCCACGTCGCCATCGTTGTTGTAATCGAGAGCCCCCAGCCAGGACGCTGAGACCACATTGACCGTGACCGGCGGTCCGAACGTGCCGTCGCCTTTGCCGGGAAGGATTGTGCTGGTTCCCAAACTGCCAACGGCGAGATCGGCGATGCCGTCGCCGTTGAAATCCGCGATGGCGAGGGAGGAGGCGCCGCCGGACCCGGCGGGATAGCTAACCGCCGCCTGGAAAGTCCCATCGCCGTTGCCAAGCAGGATGCTCACGCCGGCCGCCGTGCCCACGGCAAGGTCGGAGAAACCGTCGCGATTGAAGTCGCCAATGACAACAGCGGCCACGCCGGCGCCGGTGGAATACCAGGCTGGGGCATCGAATGTCCCGTCGCCGTGGCCGAGCAGGATGCTGACGGTCCCGGCCGATTGATTGGCCACCACCAGGTCCGCTCGGCCATCCCCATTGAAATCGCCGACGGCCATTGAGGTCGGAGTAGCACCGGCTGCCACAGGTGCGACCGCCGTGAGTTGCGTCCATGGCACGGTGTTCACAGTCTCGGCAACCGTCGCTGACTGGCCGGACGGATTGCTGCTGTCCCCCGAGTAATAGGCGATCAGCTTGTGGCTGCCGGCTGGCAGAGTAATGGTGCGGAAAGCTGCCGTGCCGCCTGCCATGACGGCTGATCCGACAATCGTGGACCGATCGAAAAATGTCATCGTGCCGGTTCCGCCGCCGGCTTTTAGGCTCGCAGTCAAGGTTACTGGTTGCCCGAACGTAGCGGGAGCCGGCGACACCGTGAACGTGACAGGCGATGGAGGCACCGTCCATGTCCCCATCCGGGTTAAAGAGGTTCCGGTATCGTCGACACCATCTATCGTGTTCATCCAGATGCCCTGACTGCCCTGGTAATCGTACGAAAAGGTCAACGCCAACTGAATCACGAGATTGTTTCCGCTGACCACCGCGGTGGAATGTGCCAGATCCAGGCGGCACTGGCTGTTGTTCGCGTGTCCGGGAGATCCCGGGGCGCCCACCCCGGTGCCATACGTGCCGGTGTCGTCGAGCAGCGTGAGCGAATTGAGCTGAACATCGTAGAAGACGATGCAGACGTCGGGGATATTGGTGTCGTATAAGTTGCTGCCAGGCGTGCCAAACAGCATCGTTACCGTTGTGATGCTCGATCCTCCTTCGACATAAGATGAGGTGAAAGTAAACGTCTGGGTGTGTCCGCCGCCGCTCGCCGGGGATACGGAGACATTACTTGGGACAGGAATATAGGTGCCCCACGTGCCCAGGAGTTGCCATCCCGAACTCGTACCGGTAAGTGAGTTCGCCTCGGCGTACAAATTCGTGTTCCCGGAAAACGCCGGCAGGAAGCCGATGTCCAGAGCCACGGTGAGCGTGTCTCCGGTACGTTGTCCGGATATCTGGTATAGGGAGATCATGCACTGGCTGTTCTGCAACGTCTGGAGCCATCCAACCCCACTGTCGTTGGCGAGCTGAACCGTCTGCGTCGTGGGGTTGATGGAGATATAACAGGCGTTGGCGAAACTCGTGGACGTGCTGTTGAACAGAACGTTGACCGAAGACAGATCGCCGATACTCAACGGATCGTAGAAAGTGAACGTGATGCTGGGGCCCGTTCCGTAACCGGAGGCGGGACTGGCCGAGACTACCTGCGGAACCGCCGGCGTTTGTGGAAGCACCGTGTACGTGCCGAATGGCTGTAGGGCGAGGCTGGTATTCGTGTCGGAGGCCGCCGAATAGACGGTCTTGATTCCGGAGAATCCCGGCTTGAACTCCACCAGGACGGTGGTGACGAATCCAAGATAAGACTCGCTCAGGGCAACCGAGCACTGCGCGTTTTGCGGCGGGCTCAGCCATTGAGTCCCATCGTCCGATCGCAGATAGACTCCTTGCTTGGTAAGGTGCACATAGCAGGCGTTCGCCGGGGAGAGGCTGGAGTTGATGAGGAGATCAACGGACTGCAAGTAATAGGCATCGACGGTCGGATCGCTCAGCGTCACCTGAAAAATCTGGTGTACGCCCGACCCGCTCGCGGGGTTCAGCGAGACAATCTGCAGCTGGGAAGTCACGGTCCAGGTGCCGTATTGTTGCCAGCCGGTGGTATTCGTGGCGGATTCGGCGGCGTTCATCCAAATCTGTTTGACGCCCCCGAAAGCCGCGTTGAAAGTGACGGTAACACTCCAGAAAAACTGATTGCCGTTGTACCCGTAGGTCGAGGTGGGCAGGAACGAGCATTGGCTGTTCTGGAGGGTCATGCCGTACGACCCGTTGATCCAGGCGGCGCCGGCGTCATTCAAAAGGCTCCACTGGTTACTGGTGGGCGAAAAAGCGATCATGCATGTGGCGGCGCTGCCGTTGCTCGCCGAGGGCGTGAACCATACGCCGCTAGTCTGAATCTTCTGTCCTCCGGAGCTATCCGCATACGTGAAGGTGAACGTTTGCGACAGCCCCGTTCCGCAGCAGGGCTTGGTCGAGACCACGCTGACGGTGTCGGGCGGGGCGGTGACCGTCCACGAGCCCTCCTGATTCCACGCACTTCCGGTATTGACTCCGAGGGCGTGCATCCAGACCCCCTCCCCCCCTTCGAGCACCGCAGTAAATGTCATCGGAAGTGTGAGCGTGAACGTATTGCCGGACCAGGACGCCGTAGCATTTCCCGCATCGATACCGCATTGGTGATTCTGCAACGTGCCGGCAGTCCCCAGCGCGCCCGTGAGTTCGCTCAATCCGGTGTCGTCCACCAGGTGCAATTGATTCGTCGCGGCAACATAATAGAGCTTGCACGTTGTCGAATAGTCCGTCCCGGGGCTCTGCGTGAACCAGACCTCGGCAGTGAGATCGGCAGCCCCGCCGCTGTCGGAATAGACGAACTGGAATGTCTGCGAACTTCCGCTGCCGTTCGCGGGGCTGACGGAGACCGGGCCAGGCGATGACTGCAACGGCCCGTACTGCGTCACCGTGAAGCTTTGCGAACCGACGGTCAGGTGCCCGGTGCGCGACATTCCGGTATTCGACGCCACTGTGTAGCCGATGGTGAAGCCCCCATAACCCGGGGGATTCAGCAAGAAAGTGAGCCAGGAAGAATCGCTGGATACCGTGGGAGCGCCGCACGCGTGGTTGATCTGGACGGTGATCACGCCGCTCGCGCCGTAAGTCGCCGCGAAAAGCGAAGCGGGAGTCAAATTGTACGTGCAGACGGATGAGCTGATGGTGAGGTTGGCCGGCACGCGAAGATGGAATCCGCTCGCCTGGTCCCACAGATCGATGGCCTCGTTATGCGTCCCCGCCGCCCAGTTTGAAAGGCCGCCCTCATATACCTCCAGGAGAGTGGGAGTCGTCTGGGCTTCGAGCGTCGGCGTGACCCAGGCGCCGTTGATCGCGGATGGTGCGGTCGATGTAAGCAACGTGATTCCGCTGGGCGCGCTATTCACATCGCAAAATTCGGCGACAACATCCTGCGCCGGGTCGGTAATGTTGACCGACAGGTCGGCGGGATCGCAGGACATAGCAGGCGGGGTTCCAGCCAGAAAAATACTCACGTTGCCGGTGCCGGAGTTCACGACCGCGAAATCGGTCCGGCCATCGCCGTTGAAATCGCCGGCGAGGAACGCGGCGGGGAATGCCGTGGGCGGACTGGAAACCTGCACGTAAGCAGCGAAGGTAGCGCCGCCGACCCCGAAATCCAAAGTGATTCCGGGGCCGACGCCGTTACTCTCGCCGCGGTCAAGAACAGCGACATCCGGATTTCCGTCACCATTGAAATCGCCGGCGATCAGGCCGACCGGTACATCGCTCACCGCGATGGAGGCCGCCGCGGCAAAGGTGCCATCGCCGGCGCCGGTGAGGATGGTCGGAAAGTTATAACCGTAATTGGTAGCGGTAGCGATCGCGAGGTCGGGTATACCGTCGGAATTGAAATCTCCAACGGCGACGAACGCGTAGCTCACAGTGTATTGGTTGGAAACCAGGGGGTGATTCACCGCTGCCTGGAAAGTCCCGTCGCCCTTCCCTAATAAAATGCTGTAATCGCCGCTCGTCTTGTTGACCACAGCGAGATCGGCGAATCCATCTACATTGAAATCGGCCACCGCCAGCGAGACCGGCTGTTGGTCCGCCGGGTAGTTAACCGCCGTGCGAAAAGTTCCGTCGCCTTTTCCCAGCAGGACACTGATGTTGTTGGACCCGGCATTGGCCACCACGAGGTCGGGAATGCCATCGCCGTTGAAATCCGCCACCGCGATCGACACCGGGCCCGTGCCCGCCTGGAAAGCGCTCGCCGTCTGAAATGTCCCGTCGCCATTTCCCAATAGGATGCTTACGGTGCCATCCGAAGAGTTAGCGACCGCGAGGTCTGTACTGCCGTCGCCATTGAAATCGCCCGTCGCGATTGCCGCGGGCGCCGATCCTACCGCGTAGTTCACGGCGGGCGCGAACGTGCCGTCGCCATTACCAAGCAGAACGGAAACGTTGTTCGAGCCTTGATTGGCAATGGCGAGGCTGGCGCCGCCATTGCCCTTGAAATCGCCCATTGCGATCGCCGACGGGGAAGTCCCCACCGTATAGTTGACGGCAGCTTGCATGGCGCCCGCTGGAACTGTGTTGACCATCTGCGACAGCACGTTCGAAGATGCCGCGGGATTGCTCGAATCGCCCGAATACCAGGCGCGCAAGGCACCCGCGCCGCCCGGCAGGAAGCTCGTGGTCAGGACCGCCGACCCATTTGAGATGGAACTCGTCCCTAAGATCGACACGCCGTCATAGAAAGTGATCCGGCCGGTGGCGCCGGAGTCGACAGTGGCTGTCAGTGTAACCGGCGCCCCAAATACCGAGGGGTTAGGAGTACTTGTAAGATGGACTGTGTTGGATGGCCCGGCACAAACAACGTGTGAAAGAGCGAACAAGACCAACAGACACCGGAAGAGCGTGCAATGCGCTCGCAACATAGACTAAGCTCTGACGACTCATCCTGCTCGACAGCAGCGTATCAGGAGTAGGAACCGTGCGCAAGCGCACCAATTACCCGCCACGATAGAATCAAGGCATGTATATCCGCGTGCACCGCCGCGATAACGTGGCGATTGTCGTGACCCCGGATGGAGTCAGGCGCGGCGACACTTTAGCCGGCGGACTTACTGCGCGCGAACCGATTCCGCAAGCCCATAAGATCGCGCTCGCGGATTTCGCTACCGGCCAACCCGTAGTGCGCTACGGACAAACCATCGGCCACGCCAATCGTCCCATCGCGCGCGGGTCGTGGGTGCGCAAGGAGTTTCTCGATCTTCCCGCTGCCCCGCCGCTCGACGATCTGCCGCTCGCCACCGCCGTTCCCGACCCTCTGCCGCCGCTCGAAGGCTACACCTTCGAAGGCTATCGCAACCCCGATGGCAGCACCGGCACGCGCAACATTCTAGGCATCGCCACCACCGTGCAGTGCGTCGCCCCGAGCGTGGATTACGCCGTCCGCCGCATTCGCGAGGAACTCCTGCCGCGGTTTCCCCATGTCGACGACGTGATTTCGGTCACCCATTCCTACGGCTGTGGCGTGGCCATCGACGCCCCCGGCGCCGCCATCCCCATTGCCACGCTGAAACACATTTCGCTGCACGCCAACCTGATGGCCGAACCGCTGCTGGTAAGCCTCGGCTGCGAGAAACTCCAACCCGAGCGCCTCATGGGAGAACAGCTGCCGGTGCTGGGCGAATCCAACGTCATCCGCTTGCAGGATCACCATGGATTCGCGGACATCGTAAACGCCATTCTGCGCGCCGCCGAATGCCGTCTCGATCAACTCAATCGCCGGCGGCGCGCCACCTGCCCGGCGTCCAGCCTGATTGTAGGCTTGCAGTGCGGCGGCAGCGATGCCTTCTCGGGCGTGACTTGCAATCCCGCCGTCGGCTACGCGGCCGACCTGCTCGTGCGCGCCGGCGCCACCGTGATGTTCTCCGAGGTCACCGAGGTCCGCGATGCCATCCACCTGCTCACGCCGCGCGCCGCCACTCCCGATGTGGGCCGCCAATTGATTCGCGAAATGCGCTGGTACGACGAATATCTCGCCGCCGGCGCGTCCGACCGCGCCGCCAATACCACCCCCGGCAATCAGCGCGGCGGGCTCGCCAACATCGTGGAGAAAGCGCTCGGCAGTGTCGCCAAGTCCGGCAGCACGGCCATTCGCGCCGTCGCCGCTCACGGCGAAAAAGTCACCGCCAAAGGACTCGTCTTCGCCGCCACCCCCGCCAGCGACTTCATCTGCGGCACCCAGCAGCTCGCGTCCATGAACTTGCACGTTTTCACCACCGGCGAAGGCAGCCCGTACGGCCTGGCGCTGGTTCCCGTGGTGAAAATCTCGTCCCGCAGCGCCCTTGCCGAGAAATGGCACGACCTGATCGATGTCGATGCCGGCCCCATCGCCACCGGCCAGGCCACCATCGAGGAAACCGGCTGGCACATCTTCCGCTTCCTTCTTGAAGTTGCCGGCGGCCGCAAGACCTGGGCCGAGCACTGGCACCTGGCCAATGCGCTCTCGCCCTTCAATCCCGGCCCGGTGACCTGACCACCACCCGGCGGTGGCGCTCCATATTTTCTGCTCGAAAATGATTCGAATAGAAAATTTTGATCTTTAAAAATTTCAGATATTAAGAGCCCCTTATTGTAGAATGACTCACACAGGCGCCACTGAAAACGTGTCGCGCCAACCAGTCGTAAGGGAGGATTTATGCGAAGAGTGTTTCTTCCGGTCGCGCTCGCGGTCGGATTCTTTTGTTGCTTCAGCGGGCGCCTTTACGCTCAGGCTACAGCCAGTGGAACCATTCAAGGCACTGTCGTGGATCAAACGCAAGGCGTGGTGGTTTCGGCCGAAGTACTGATCACCAGCAAGGCGACGGGCGAAAGGCGCACCACGTCGACCAACGGCGTGGGCGATTACCGCTTCGATTTGCTTTCCGCCGGTGCGTACACGGTGAGGATCACCAAAACCGGCTTCGCCGCCGTCATCGAAAACGTAGACCTGCTGGTAGGCCAAACGGCTACCGCGAATGCCGTCCTGTCTCCCGGCACGGCTACCCAGGTGGTGGAAGTGACCGCCGCCGCCCCGCTTCTCGACGTCGGCAAGAGCAGCGTGAGCCAGAACATCACCCCCACCGAAGTCGAGGAATTGCCCATGGTGGGCCGCGACGTCGCCAACCTCGCTTACCTCGCCCCGGGCGTGAAAGCGACCGACTCGTACGACCCGACCAAGAACCGCTACGCCATTCTGTCCGTCAATGGCGCCGGCGGCCGCAACGTCAACGTGACCGTCAACGGAATCGATAACAAAGACAACACCGTGGGCGGCCCGGTCATGCAGCTCCCGCTGGAGGCGGTCCAGGAATTTCAGATCAGCACCCAACGGTTCTCCGCCGAAAACGGCCGGTCGGAGGGCGCCGCGATCAACATGATCACCAAATCCGGCACCAATACCTATCACGGTTCGGTCTTCGGCTACTTCCGCAACGATGCTCTGGACACCGATGAAAAGGTGCCCGACGGAACGGGCGGGTACACTCCCGAGCACCCCGATTACACCCGCCAGCAGTTCGGCGGATCGATCGGAGGGCCGGTCAAAAAGGACAAATTCTTCGGGTTTTTCGGCATCGAACGCGAACGCGAGAATCAGTCGCTCGAAGAGACCGGCACTTCTTATGACGAGCTGGTCTTGGCCAAGCAGGCCGGTCTTGCCGCCGACCCTTCCCCCACCATTCCGCGTCCCTTCTATGAAACCCGCTACAACGGCCGCCTGGACTGGACCATCGATAGCAGGAACAACGCTTATGCCAGCTATAGCGCGCAAAGTAACCACAGCCTCAACGATCAGTCCGACGGAACCGGCGACCTCACCAACGGAAACTTCACCACCAACCAGATGATCGTGGCCAATGTCACGCTGAATTCGCTGCTTTCGCCCACCTCCGTCAACCAGTTCACCGCGGGCTATCAGTATTGGAACAACCTGATTGCCAGTCACATCAGCGCGCCCCTGGTGACGTTCCCCGATGCCTCGTTCGGCACCAACACCAACGTTCCGCAACAGTCCTGGCAGCGCAAGTGGCAGTTCCGCGACGACATCTCGAAAACCTTCGGCAAGCACACCTTGAAGGCCGGCGTCGACTTCATCGACAATCCGTCGGAAGGCGGATTCTTCGAATTCAGTTCCACCCTCGAAATCGATTTCGCCGACGACCCCAGTGTGATCCTGAACGATCCCAAGGACTATCCGCAAAAATTCGCCACGCCCGGCGCCGTCACGGGCATGACGCAGGCAGTCGGTAATCCGTACTTCCTGGTCAGCACCAAGCAGCTCGGCCTGTTCTTCCAGGACGACTGGAAGGTCTCCAAGCGCTTCACGCTGAATCTCGGCCTGCGTTGGGACCGCGACTTCAACATGATCGGCGCCTCCGACGTGAAGAACAGCCGCACCTACCAGGAACTGGTAGCCCTCAACAGCCCGATTTCCAACCCGTACGTCAGCAAGCTGCCGCACGACGATACCAAGGACTTCAGCCCGCGCCTGGGTTTCGCCTGGGATGTCACGGGCGCCAGCAAGCACGTCATCCGCGGCGGGTTCGGCATCTACTACGGCAACGTGTTCCAGAACATTCCGTTATTCATGGAACAGATGAGCAACCCGACCATTTTCCAGTCGGTGATCAGCCTCTCCAGCCCCACCGATATCGTCACCGGAACCGGCATTCCGTTGGGCAACTGGCGCTACGGAATCGACCCCATGCCGGTGGTCCCCCCGCCCTCGACTCAACTCGCACCCGGAAGCGTGGGGCGCCTGATGGATCCCAACTATCGCAACCCCGTGACTGAAGAATTCAACGGGGGGTATAGCTGGGCGGTGAAGCCGAGCTCCGTGATCTCGGCCGAATATACCCATGTTCTTGGTCTGCACGAGAACAAAACCATGAACATCGACCAGAAGATCCCCATGAACGGCGCCTGCTGCACGCGCCCCCTCGACCCGGTGTTTGCCAATTCCACCCAGCCCGAACTGGCCAGCGTGCGCGACGAGCAATCGATCGGCCGCTCCCACTACGATGGCTTCAACTTCACCTATGCCCAGAGGATGACCCATCACTTCACCCTCAACTTCAACTACACACTATCCTGGGCATATTCCTATGATGGCGGCGGAAGTTCGTTCCGCAACTATCCGCGCCTCGCCACCAACCCTCTCGCCAGTTATGAGTGGGGCCCGTCGCCCAACGATGAACGGCACCACATCACGTTGAGCGGAATCTTCGATCTCGGAAAGGGATTCCAGCTTGCGCCCATTTTGCAGGCCGGTTCCGCGCGCCCCTACCCGCTCACCAACTCTTCGAACACCCTGAATACCGGCGGCGGCACCGCCAACGCGGTGGTGGTCCCCGATACCGCCCCCACCAATTGGTTCGCGTTTGCCAGCGACAACACCGGCGCGCAGAACTGCTTCTATGGCCTCAACGGTGTCGCCAGGAGCTGCACCATCTCGGCATACGATCCCCTCCGCGGCGATCCCTTCTTCCAACTCGACCTTCGCCTCTCCAAAAATGTGAACCTCGGCGAGCACTTCAAGCTGCAGCTCATCGGACAGGCGTTCAACCTGACCGATCGCGCCAACTACGGCAACGATTTCAACGGCAACATCGCCAGCCAGTCGACCTTCGGTCATCCGGCCGGATTCATCGCTCCCAACAGCACCGTAATTCCGCGGTCGCTGTGGAGCGAATTCGGCGTCCGGTTGACATTCTAATCAAATGAGCCCTCGCGGCCGCGGCAACGCCTCACTCATCCGCGGCCGCGGGGGAGCGGCGCCTTTCCCCCGGCCAAACTCTCCTCCGAAAGACTCCCGCGCTTTTCCACGATTTTTCCAAACGGATCCCTCTTCACACCGCCCGTCCGAATAGCGCCTTTACTTTCTACTCTTTGGAATGGTACGCTAAGTGTCTCATAATGCGTACAGTTGACTTGATCCAGCGCAAGCGCGACGGGGAAGAACTCGCACCCGACGAGATAGAGTTCCTGGTCGAAGGATATACTTCCGGCGACATCCCCGACTACCAGATGTCGGCGTTTCTGATGGCGGTCTTCTTCTCCGGGATGTCGGACCGCGAAGTCAGCCGCCTCACCGAATGCATGCTGCGTTCCGGTGACACCGTAAACTTGTCTTCTGTGCCGGGCGTGAAGGTGGACAAGCACTCCACCGGCGGCGTGGGCGATAAAACCAGCTTCATCGTGGCGCCGCTGGCCGCCGCCGCGGGCGTGGTCGTCCCCATGATGTCCGGCCGTGCGCTCGGCCACACCGGTGGCACGCTCGATAAGCTCGAATCCATCCCGGGCTTCCGCACCAACCTCAGCTCCGCTGAATTCGAAAAGCAACTCGCTGAACTCGGTCTGTGCTTCATCGGACAGACCGACCGCCTCGCGCCCGCCGACCGCAAACTCTACGCCCTCCGCGACGTCACTGCCACCGTCGAGTCCATCCCCCTGATTTCGTCCTCCATCATGTCGAAGAAACTGGCCGAGGGCGTCGACGCGCTCGTGCTCGACGTCAAGGTGGGAAACGGCGCGTTCATGAAAAAGCAGGTCGACGCCCGCCGGCTGGCCCAGACCATGGTAGGCATCGGACGCCGCATGGATAAGAAGGTGCAGGCGCTGATCACCGACATGAATCAGCCGCTCGGGTACGCCGTCGGCAACGCCCTCGAAGTCATGGAAGCTTCGCAGACACTGCAGAATGCCGGCCCCACCGATCTCACCAAGCTCTCGCTCGAACTCGCCGCGCGCATGATCTTCGTCGGCAAAAAGGCGGAATCGCTCGACGAAGCCCGTCGCATCGCCGAGAAGCACCTCGTGGACGGCTCGGGCTACAAGAAATTCAAGCAGGTGGTGGCGGCGCAGGGTGGCAATCCCAAGGCGCTCGACGACTTTGTGCTGCTGCCGAACGCCACCGGCATGCGCGAAGTTTCCTCGCCGCGCGGTGGCTACGTCACCTCTATCGACGCCGAGGACATCGGCATCGCTTCCAACATGATCGGCGCCGGCCGCGATAAGAAAGAGGATGCCATCGATCCCGCCGTCGGCATCATTCTCGAAGTCAAGACCGGCGAGAAGGTGGATGCCGGCTCGGTTTTGTGCCGCATCTATTACACCAAGGAAGATCGCGTCGATGAAGCCGCCGAAATGGTCGAGGATGCTTTCCGTATTTCCGCCCAGAAGCCCGATGAGCGCGAACTGATCCTGGAAGTAGTCGGGTAATGGGCCGCTTCACAGGCTTGATCGGCCTCGTCGTAATTCTGGCCGCAGCCTGGCTCTTCTCGTCGAAAAAACGGGCCATCAAGTTGAGCATTTTGGGCTGGGGCGTCTGCTTGCAGTTCGCCTTCGCCCTGCTGGTGCTGAAAACCGATTTCGGTAAGATATTTCAGGCCATCGGCGCCGGCGTCAACAACATGTTGAACTACGTGCAGGCCGGCACCAGCTTCATGTTCGGCCCGCTCGGCGTTCCCACCGGCCCTTACGGCGTGATCTTCGCGTTCCAGGTGCTCTCCATCATCATTTTCATCGCCTCCTTCTTCTCCATCCTTTATTACCTCGGCGTCATGCAGTGGGTGGTGAAAGGCATGGCCGTCATGATGCAGAAAGTCATGGGCGTGAGCGGCGCGGAATCGCTCAACGTCGCAGCCAGCATCTTCATGGGGCAGACCGAAGCCCCCCTCACCATCAAGCCGTTCCTGGAAGGCCTGACCGAATCGGAGTTGTTCACCATCATGACCAGCGGGATGGCCCATGTTTCCGGCTCCGTGATGGCGGCCTACGTGATGGTGGCCCACGTTTCCATCACCCACCTGTTGACGGCGGTGATCATGACCGCGCCCGCCACCATCATGCTCTCCAAAATCTTCATCCCCGAGACCGGCAAGCCCGCCACCGCCGGCAGGGTCGAAGTCAAGGTGGAAAAGACCGCGGTGAACGTCATCGATGCCGCGGCCCAGGGCGCCCACGACGGCCTGTTTCTGGCTCTCAATGTGGGCGGCATGCTGATCGCGTTCCTGGCGCTCATCGCCATGCTCAACGGCATTCTGGGATGGGTCCATACGCTGCCCCTCATGCATTGGCTGCCCGGCTCGCTCGAAGGGATTTTCGGCGTGGTCTTCGCGCCCGTGGCCTGGATCATGGGGGTGGCGTCCAAGGATTGCGCCACCATCGGCAACCTGCTGGGCACGCGCCTCGTCACCAACGAGTTCGTGGCTTTCGTGGACCTCGGAAAAATCAAAGACACGCTCGATCCCAAATCGTTCATCATCGCCACCTACGCGCTCTGCGGATTCGCCAATTTCAGCTCCATTGCCATTCAGATCGGCGGCATCGGCGGCCTCGCGCCATCCCGTAAGTCCGACCTTGCGCGCCTCGGCCTTCGCGCCGTCGCCGCCGGCACCATGGCGAATTTCATGTCCGCGTGCATCGCCGGAATGATTTTGTGATTGCGCAAGCCAAAGCCCTGATTGAAAGCCGGACCCCGCTCCGGCCGTCGATCGCCGTCGTGCTGGGCAGCGGGCTCGGGGCATTCGCCGACGAACTGACGGATCGCGCGGACATTCCCTACAGCGAACTGCCCGGATGGCCGTGCTCTACCGCCGTCGGCCATGCGGGCCGATTGATTCTCGGCAAACTTGCCGCTATCGATGTCGCCGTCATGGCCGGACGCGCCCATTTGTACGAAGGCTATTCGCCCCAGCAGGTCGCCTTCGGCGTGCGCGTTTTGCGCGCGCTCGGCGTGCGCTCGATTATTTTCACCAATGCCGCCGGCGGCATCAATCTGGCGTACGAGCAGGGAGGATTGGTGTTGATCACCGACCACATCAACCTTCAGGGCGCGAATCCCCTGGTGGGCCCGAACGACGATTCCCTCGGTCCGCGATTCCCCGATATGTCCGACGTCTACACGCGGGAGTATCGCGAGATTGCCAGGCAGGTCGCGGCCGAAATCTGCATTCCGATCGGCCTGGGTGTCTATGCGGCCATGCTCGGCCCGAGCTATGAGACGCCCGCCGAAATCCGCTTCCTGCGCTCCATCGGGGCCGACCTGGTAGGGATGTCGACCGTGCTCGAAGCCATTGCCGCTGCCCACTCAGGAATGAAAACTCTCGCCATTTCCTGCGTCACCAACATGGCGGCGGGCGTGATTCCGGAAGCGCGTCTGGTCCACGAGGAGGTCCTGGAAGCCGGCGCCGCGATCCGCGATACCCTCGTCCGTTTCTTAAAAGCGCTGGTGCCGAGGCTCGCGGAATGACTGACCCTCTCGTCGCCGCCGCTCTCGCCGCCCGCCTGCGCGCGTTCGCCCCCTACTCCAAATTTCTGGTCGGCGCGGCTATCGAAGATGACGCGGGCAGCATCCACACCGGCTGCAACGTCGAGAACGCCACCTATGGCCTCACCGTGTGCGCCGAACGCGTCGCCGTCTTCAAGGCGATTTCCGAGGGCGTCCGCAAGTTCCGCCGCATCGTAGTGGCGGCCGACACCGAAAACCTCACCCCTCCGTGCGGCGCCTGCCGGCAGATTCTGTGGGAATTCTGCGGTGATATCCCGGTAACGCTGGTCAATCTGCACGGCCAAACCGAAACCTGTCAATTGAAAGATCTGTTCCCCAGGGCCTTCGATGCTTCGTACCTGTAGCCTTTTCCTTTTTGCTGCCACCCTCTCCGCTCAAACCGCGGATTGGATCTGGAGCGCGCGCTATGTCATCACCGAGGACGCCCAGCACCGTGTCATCCCCAATGGCGCCATCGCCGTCCGCGGCGATCGCATCGTGGCGGTCGGCACCCGGGCCGAAATCGACGCGCGCTTTCACGCCGCCCGCCGAATCGACAATCCGGCCGCCATTCTCGCGCCCGGACTCGTCGATACCCACACGCATGCCGCCATGTCGCTCTTTCGTGGCATCGCCGACGACAAGAAACTCCAGGACTGGCTCAATAACTACATCTTCCCCGCCGAGGCGAAGAACGTCTCTCCCGATTTCGTTCGCTGGGGCACCCGCCTCGGCTGCCTCGAAATGCTGCTCGGCGGCACCACCACGTTCACCGACATGTATTACTTCGAGGACGTCGTGGCGGAGGTCGCCAAAGAGGCGGGCATGCGCGGCGTGCTCGGTGAGACCATCATCAAATTCCCTGTAGCGGATAACAAAACCCCCGCCCAGGCCCTCGCCTTCACCGAAAAATACCTCATCCGCTTTCACGGCGATCCGTTAGTCACGCCCGCCGTCGCGCCGCATGCGCTCTACACCAACTCCGACGATACTCTGCGTGCTGCCCGCGCTCTCGCCAATAAATACCAGGCGCCGCTGCTGATTCACCTCTCGGAGACCAGGCAGGAGAATGACGATATCATGGCCGCGCGCCACATGAGCCCCACTAAAGTGCTCGATTCTCTCGGCGTTCTGACCGGCCGCACCGTGGCGGCGCATTGCGTCTGGGTAGACGAGGCGGACCTGGCCATCCTGAAGGCTCGCGGCGTGGGAATCGCCCATTGCCCTTCCAGTAACATGAAGCTCGCCAGTGGTGTCGCTCCCGTGGTCCGCATGCTGGCGCTCGATCTCCCGGTCGGCCTCGGTCCCGATGGCCCAGCCGGCAGCAACAACGACTTCAACATGTTCGAAGAGATGGATCTGGCCGCCAAGCTGCAAAAAGTCGTCACTCTCAACCCCGAGGTGCTGCCGGCCTCAGCCGCCCTCGAAATGGCGACCATCCGCGGCGCTCGCGCTCTCGGCATGGAGAAGCAGATCGGCTCCCTCGAGACCGGCAAGCTCGCCGACATGATCCTGGTTCGCGTGGATCGTCCCAACGGCGTGCCGATGTACGACCCTGTCTCGCAGATGGTCTACGCGCTCAAGGCCGAGGATGTCGCCGACGTCATGGTGAACGGCCAACCGGTCGTGCGCGACGGCAAGATCCTGACATTGAACCAGCCGGAGATTCTCGCCAAAGCCGCGGAGTATCGCGCCAAGGTCAGCGCATCCCTCAAATAGCTATTTCGGCAGTATAAAGCGGTAGTCCTGCGTATAGCGGAAATGCTGGAACATGGCTCGTGCCGCCGGAACCTGCACCGGAGGATCGCCAAAGCTGACCGCGGCTTTTTCCGATCCGCGAATCGCGAGGTATGTCTCCAGAATGTGATGATGGAAAGCCTCGAGATCTCCTTGTGCCTTCACCAGCGCGCTATATGCCGTCTGTAATTTGGCCGTATCGTCCGGGCTCAATTCCACGATCGGGGCCGGGTCGCCGGTCCCGATCAGGAAGTGGAAATCCGCACTGTAGAGCGGACCCGGAAAGCCTTGCGTGTTCGAATCCTTCACGTAGCCGCGATACATTTGCCGCTCCAGGTCGGAGTAATCCTTCTCTGCCTGCGCCAGGTTTTCGTGCAGGGTCTGCGCGTTCGCGGCGTCATCCTTGGATAACTCGATCAGGGGTGTAATGGCGGCCGGAAGAGCCAGCAGAAACAGCGGTACGAGCGTGAGAATTCGGCGCATAAGTTCGTCCTCGCGCCCAGAATGGCATGCCCCGCTGCGGCGCCGCAACTCAACTGTTATTCGTCGTGATGCCGGCGCTCACCAGCGTGTTCGTGATGATCGATAGCGGGTTGAGCGATTCGTTCTGAGTTTCGTTGGACTGGAACGCCGCCAGAAGCTGTTGCAGCGGGCTGGAAGAGCTGGCACTCGTCGAATCGCTGCTCGACGTCGAATCGCTGGAGTTGGAGCCCGGCGAACTGTCATTCGATGAGGAGACGTGATGTCCGTGGTGGTGGTGATGTCCGCCGCCGCCGATCGCCTGTGCCAGGTCCGAAATATTGGGCAGTTGTCCGCTGTCGGACGCGTTGGTGAAATCCGTAGCCAGATTGTTGAGTTCGCTGGCGACGGAAGTGTTGCCATCCTGCGTCGCGGTTTGCGCCGCGTTTTGCAGGTTCGTGGCAATCTGTTGGGTTACTTGCTGATACTGGGTCGGGTTGGACTCTTGCAGTTGCTGGAGTGTGCTCAGCAGTTGTGCGAAGGGCGAAAGCTGTCCGGAATCCGGCTGCTGCGACGAGGTGCCGGAGACGCCGTTGGACGCGGCGGAAAGCCCGGCATCTTTCAGCGCCGTGCCGAGAATCGATTGCAGGTAGCTGCTGCTGAGAGAATTGAGGGGGCTGGTGCTCATGCCGCTCTTATCGGCACCTTTCGAACCAAAATTGTTAACTCTTGCGCATTGAAAAAAAAGGCCCTCGCAGCCAAACTCGCGTCAATTTCCTGCCGCCGCGTCGAATTCTTGGCGGCGTCACGCTGGACAGCCGGCGCCGTCGTACCCCTACGCGCCGTCTCCTTGGCAATATCTACCAGTACCGGACGAATGGTTAAGCTCCACTCGCGCGCTACGCCGGATCGGGTCCATCCCGGCTCGCCCGGCTGCCGCCCGCCGGCCGGGCGGCGCTACCTAAATCCAAGATTTCGGGAAACTTGCGCAGGAAACATCCCATTGTCAGGCCCACCCTTGTCGCCCGAACCCATAAACCGTGCTCTTACCACCCTTGGCCAGCCATCTGCACGATGCCGGGTGAAAGGAGACATTTATGGATTGGGATCGGCTCGAGTCGAAGTGGCCGCAAATGCGTGGTCAACTCCGCCATCGGTGGGGCCGTCTTACCGAAGACGACTTGGACGTGATCGCCGGCCAGCGGGATATCTTCATCGGCCGGGTGGCCGAACGTTACAGTGTCGACCGGAACGAAGCACGGCACCGCATCGAGGAATGGCTACGGACTCTTCAGGAGGAGCGAACTCTGACTGGAAGGGCGTGATCGGAAAAAAACGCGGCCCGGAAGCGTTGCCCGGGCCGCGCTCGGAAACCAGTGCCTCGATCGCCTGATCGATGGCACCTGGATCAGTTGCTTCGGTTCTCTCTGGTCGGGGACAGCATGTCCATTTCATGTACCAGCGGACGCGCGGCTTCCGGGATGCGCGTCCGTCCGTCGACGATCTCGCGGCCGCTCATCGGGTGTCCGTACAGTTTGTCGGTTTCCTCCGAGTCGTGTTCCACCACTGTGCCGTTCAATGCGACTCCGGCAAACAACCCGCGGGAGCGGGACCAGGAAAGAATCTCGGCGTGCGCCAGCACGTCGGTATTGGCAGAGGCGTTTCGGCCCACCGGACCCGCCGCCACGGCGGCGTCCGCGCCCAGTTTAAACTTGTCCGACAGCAAGTGCTGCATGCCGCGATCGTTCATCACCAGGAAAACGATATCGGCCGAATCGGCACCCAATTGCGCCCCGAAGCTGCCGCCGGCGAGCCGGATAGGCGCCGGAGCGCTCCAATGGCCTGCCGTGGTGCGGCACATCGCATAACCGCGGCCATATTCGCCGCCCACGATAAACGCGGCCTTTTTCATGTTCGGAACGATGCCGATGCATTCCGATCGATTCAACAGATCCTGCGGGATCGCTCTGTCGGGCGTGGCCATAATTTCCTGCATCGTATCGGCGGCATGCCGGAGTCTTTTGTCGGGCGTTTCTTCCTGTGCGGGTAGCAAGGCTGCCGTTACGGCTAAGACGGCGCACAGTTGTATCAGACGCATGTGTTTCCCCCCTTATAGGCGATGGAGCGGCCTGCCATTTCGCGAGCTAGGCGGAGCGAGGCGGGCCGCCGCCCTTATTCAATTTCAATCTTAGCCGTGAGCCCGCGGTAAGCGCTGTAAGGCAAGCTACAGCGCCCTGGGGTAAGTGGATGGAACTATACCCGGCCCGAGGTTAGCCCCGCGGCTTCGGGCTGTTCGTAACATAAGCCGCTCGCCGGCGGGCGGCGAGCGGGCCGTCTTAGTGATCGCGCTCCGTAACCAGTTCGGTAACCGCCAGCAGCGCGCGTTGATAGGGAGAATCGGGGAACCCGCCGATGATCTGGCGGGCTTTGTCGGTGAAAGTCTGCGCGCGCTCCTTCACCCGTTCGATGCCGCGGTATTTTTCGAGCAGCGCCAGGATCTGTGCGAACCGTACTTCCTCGTAGTTGCGCTCGCGCAGAATGGTCTCCACCAGTCGCCGTTCGCCGGCGCTCGCGCGCTCCAGCGCGTACACCAGCGGAAGCGTCACCTTGCCCTCGCGAAGGTCGCCGCCCACCGGCTTGCCGAGCGTTTTTTCGCGCGCGGTGAAATCCAGCACGTCGTCCACCAGTTGGAACGCCATCCCCAGGTTCCAGGCATATTCGCCCAGCCGCTCCTGCGTATGCGTATCGCTGTGTGCGGCCAGGGCCCCCAGCCGCGCGCACACCGAGAACAGGCACGCCGTCTTGCGATCCACCAGTTCCATGCAGTCGGCCTCGCTGACATCGATTTTGCCGATGCGATCGAGTTGCAGGAGTTCGCCCTCCACCATCATCTGCGTAAGTCCGATCAGCAGATCGAGAATCTGGAAATTACGCTCGCGCAGCGCGATCTGGAAAGCCTGCATGTACAGCCAGTCGCCCGCCAGCACGCAGGTGTGATTGCCCCACTTCACATTGCTCGATGGCCGCCCGCGGCGCGTTTCGGCGGCATCGATGACGTCGTCGTGTACCAGCGTCGCCGCGTGAATCAGTTCCACCACGGCGCCCAATTGGATCGCCGTTCCGCTGCCCGAAGTGCCATTGCCGCTCGGCGCCGCGAGCTTCGAGGAAATCAGCAAAAGCGTGGGCCGCAGCCGTTTGCCGCCGCTCGATTGCAGATATTGCCCGATGGCGGTGACGGCATCCACCGAGGCCACCGATTCGACGGTGATCCGTTTTTCCACCTGTTCCAGCTCGTCGTGGATGAGGTCGAATATCTCGCGCGCGGTGAAGGCCTGACCCAGCTTGCCTAAATTCATGTAAGTTAACCAGTTTACCTGCTACCCGACCCGCCCTGCAAACAGCCTTTGTTCAAAATTCCTCGTCGTGGCTTCGGCCATTGTCTCCATTGGCACGCCCCGTACCTCGGCCAGACGCCGCGCCGTCTCCACCACGAACGCCGGTTCGTTGCGCTTGCCGCGGTGCGGAACGGGCGCCAGGTACGGACAATCCGTCTCCACCAGAATGCGATCTTCCGGCGCCATCCGCGCCGCCCGGCGCACCGCTTCCGCCTTGGGAAATGTCAGCACACCGCCGAACGCAAGGTAAAATCCGAGGTCCAGCGCCTCCCGCGCCTGCGCTTCGTCGCCCGTGAAGCAGTGCATGATTCCACCACCCTGCCAGTGAGATCGCAGGATTGCCAGCGTATCCTCCCAGGCTTCCCTCGTGTGGATGACGATCGGCTTACCGGACTCCGCCGCCAGCGCCAGTTGCCGTTCGAAAACCTCTCGCTGCACTTCGCGCGGAGAAAAATCGTAATGGTAATCCAGGCCGATTTCGCCCACCGCGAGCACTTTCGGGTGAACGGCGAGCGAGCGCATCCGCACCCACGTCTCCTCCGTGGCCTTGGACGCGTCGTGCGGATGGACCCCGACGGTCGCATATATAAAAGAGTAGCGATCCGCCATTCGTACCGCGACTTCCAGGTCCGCCGGACCGTTCCCCGTGCCGATGGCCATCATGCGCCCGACACCGGCGGCAAGCGCCCGCTCGATCGCAGCCTCGCGATCCGAGTCGAATTGTTGATCGTCCAGGTGGACGTGGGAATCCACTAGCGTCACTTCAGGCGCGCCCCGGCCGGAATGTCTTCGTGAAAGCCCGCCAGCACCGGCTTGCCGTCATTCACCGATGCCGCCACGATCATGCCGTTCGATTCGATGCCCTTCAGCTTCCGCGGCTGCAAATTGGCGACGATCACCACTTTTCGCCCGATCAGGTCCTGCGGCCCGTATGCTTCGGCGATGCCGGCCACGATGGTCCGCGGCTGTCCTTCGCCGAGATCGACCGTCATGTGCATCAGCTTGGTCGAGCCCTTTACGGGCGCCGCGGTCAGAACCATGCCCACCCGCAGATCCACCTTGAGAAAGTCGTCGATGGCAATCTTGGCCGGCCCTTCCGGCGCTGGTTCCGGCTTTTTGCCCATCAGCACCGCCTGCGCGGCCGTGACCTCGGCTTCCAGTTGCCGCATCTTGTCTTCGGCCGGCTTCGCCTCCAGCCGCGGAAACACGCCCGAGATTTCGCCGATCTTCTGGCCCGCCTGCAATCCGCCCCACGCCAGCGATGTCAAACCCACCTCTTCGATCGCGCCCGGCATGCCGAGCTGCGACCAGATCTTGCGTGTGCTTTCGGGCAGCACGGGATAGAGCAGCGCGCTCACGATGCGCAGCGCTTCCGCCGCGCTGTAAAGCGTATCGTCGAGCTGCGCCGGCGCGTCCCCTTCGCTGCTGCGCGCCAGTTTCCACGGCGCCCGTTCGACGATGAATTTATCCACCGCCGAAATCAGGCTCCAGATGCTCTCCAGCCCCTTGGAGAACTCGAAATTCTCAAATGCCGTCTGCGCGGCCTGGATGGTCTGGGCCGCCAGCGGCGCCACGGCGCCTCCCGCGCCTCCCGCCGGAATCGCGCCCTTGCGGTATTGATTCACCATGGTCAGCGTGCGGCTCGCCAGATTGCCGAGACCGTTGGCAAGATCGGAATTATAGCGGCCGATGAGCGCGTCATAGCTGAAACTGCCATCCTGCCCGAAGACCACCTCGCGCAGCAGGAAGTACCGCAGTGCGTCCGCCCCCATCACCTTCTGAATCGGCTCCGAGCGCACGATGTTCCCGCGCGACTTGCTCATCTTGTCGTTCTCGAACAGCAGCCAGCCGTGGGCGAACACGCGCTTGGGCAGCGGCAGCCCGGCGGCCATCAGGAATGCCGGCCAGTAGATGGCGTGGAAGCGCACAATCTCCTTGCCGATGAGGTGCAGGTCTGCCGGCCAGAGGTTCTCCCCGTCCACCGCGCTCATGTAGGCGATCAGCGCGTCGAACCATACGTAAAATACGTGCGGCGCCTCGCCTTCCACCGGGATGCCCCATTTGATGTTCGTGCGCGTGATGGAAAGATCGCTGAGCCCCGCCTTCACGAAGGAGATCACTTCGTTGCGGCGCGTGTCCGGCTGCATGAAATCGGGCTGGCTCTCGTAAAGCGCCAGCAGCTGGTCTTGAAACGCCGAAAGCTTGAAGAAAAAATTCTCCTCGGTGATGGTTTCCGTGGGGCGGCCGCAATCGGGGCAGGGATCGCCCGGCTTGGCGTCGTTCACGTAGAGGTTGTCGAAGATGCAGTATTGGCCCGTGTAGGAGCCTTTGTAGACAAACCCGTTCTCCCGGCAGCGCCGGAACAAATCGTTCACCACGCGGGCATGCTGCGGGCTGGAAGTGCGCTGGAAGTGGTCGATTCCGAGACCCAGCATCTCCCACTGCCGCTTGAATTCCGCGGATACCGCGTCGGTGAATTCAATGGGAGACTTTCCGGCCCGCTCCGCTGAGCGTTCCACGTTCACGCCGTGCTCGTCCGACCCCGTGGTCAGCACGACGTGATAACCCTGCATGCCTTTAAATCGCTTGATCAGGTCGGCAACGATGGTGGTATATGCGTGGCCGATATGCGGCGCGGCATTCACGTAGTAGATGGGAGTGGTGAGGTAGTATTTCATCGGGATTTCATGTACGCGTAATTTGCTTCCGCGATAATCTGTTTTAGCGCGACGCCGCTCTCCTCCGCCAGTTTGCGGCAATCCTCGTATTCCGGCGCATAAGCGCCATCGGCCGACACCTTCATTCGCACTTTGCCGTGCGGCGTCTCCGCTTCCAGAAAAGTGCGCGCCTGCACGCGCCGTTCAGCGGCATAAATCCGCATTCCCAAGGTGGAAGTCTCGGCGAAAACCATCTGCGCCAGGTCCTCGCGCGTTTCCGGCAAGGCCACCACGCGCAGCAAATTGCCCGCCCGGCCCTTCTTCATCACGATCGGCGCCAGCGACACGTCGAGCGCGCCCGCCGCCAGCAGCTTTTCCATGGCATAAGCCAGGACCTGCGGGTTCGAATCGTCGATGTTCGTCTCGATCACCGCGACCGTGGTCGCCTCCGATGCCGCCGCGCTCTCGCCGAGGATCGCCCGCAGCACGTTGGCGTGCTCCGCGAAATCGTGCCCGCCCGCGCCGAACCCGCTGCGCGTTATCGTCATCGGGGGAAGCACCCCGAAGCGCTCCGCCAGGGTTACCGCCACTGCCGCCCCGGTCGGCGTCGCCAGTTCCACTTCCGGACCGCGCGCATAAACCGGAACACCGGTCAGCAGGCGCGCCGTCGCCGGCGCCGGGACCGGCAGAATGCCATGCTCGGTCTTCACCGTCCCGCTGCCGACGTTCACTGGCGAGCAGACGATGTGCTCCACCCCGAGCGAATCGAACGCCAGGCACGCGCCCACGATATCCGCAATCGAATCGGCCGCGCCCACTTCGTGGAAATGGACTTTTTCAATCGCCACCTGGTGTACTTCCGCCTCCGCCTCGCCCAGCCGTCGAAAAACCGCCAGCGCGTTCTGCGCCGCGCGCTGCGGAAGATTCGCCTTCTCGATAATCTTGACTATGTGCGAGAGATGACGGTGAGCGTGCTGGTGCTCCACCGCCACGTGGAACTTGGTGGCGCCGATGCCGCGGCGCTTCACTTTTTCAAACCGCACCGTGGCGCCGATATCCAGCCCGGCGATGGCGCTCGTGATGTTTCCCTGGTCCGCGCCGGCATCCGCCAGCGCGCCCACCAGCATATCGCCGCTGATGCCGGAAAAGGCGTCCAGGTAGCAGGTCAAAGGCATGTATCTTTCATGGTGGCACAAAGTGCCGGCCGATTCCCCCGCGCCGGCATGGCCGCCGTGGATCGGCTATCCTCTCCTTATGCCACCCGATCTCCCGTATCGCTCGCGTGCCGTCCGCGCTCTGGTGCGCTTGCACGAAGAACATCTGCGCCGCTTCGTGCAGACGTGGCGCCTGGCCCTGGCCGTCCCGGTGACCCTCCCGCCGACCGATGATCCCAATTATGCGTCGCTGAGCGTGCTGGGACGGCATGTGTTAAACGCCTCCCGCGGTTATCTGACCTGGGTGTGCGAGGTTTTGACTTTGCCCGATCCCGGAGTCCGGCCTGCCCCCGGCGCCGATGCCATCGTACGCGAGGCGGACGAGTATCTGGAGCATGTTCTCGAGCGCTGGCGCGCCGGAGCGCTTCGGGAAATTTCCGCCGGGCAATTGGAGACTCCCGAGTACCCTTCGCGTTGGGGGACGCGCTACTCCATCGATTCGATGCTGGAGCACGCCGTCGTGCATCCCATCCGCCACACCTTTCAGTTGGAGGAACTGATCGGCCAACGCTAGCCCCCGGCCCGCCTTCGTGGCCATTGCCAGCCCCGCAAGCGGGGCTGATACAATTAGCCGTCGCCAGAGATGAGGATCTCCGATCATGTCCGCGAGGCGCGGCGCACCGCGCGCGAGCGCTGGACCAAACTAAGCTCTTACGATAAGACGATCTTCGCCGCCGTTCTCGCTTATGTGGCTCTCACCGCCGCGTACCTGCTGTGGCATCGTACCTTCCTCTCGCCGGACCAGTTTTTTGTTCTGGTGCTGCTGGTCAGCGTGCTTCTCGGGCGCGTGAGAGCGTTTTTGTGGGATTGGCTGCCGCTGGTTGTCCTCCTTTTCGGATATGAATACGTCCGCGGCCTCGTGCCCGTGATCAACAGCCGCGTCCACTTCCAGACGATGATCGCGTTCGACCGCACCGTTTTCGGAACACTCCCCACCATCGCGCTGCAATCGCGGTTTTACCACCCCGATGACCCCGCCTGGTACGATTACGCCGCCGTAATCTGCTACCTCTCGCACTTCATCGTGCCTCTCGGCGCGGCGTTCTTGCTCTGGCTCCAGGACCGCAAAATGTTCCGCGAGTTCGCCGCCGGAATCCTGATTCTGTCCTACGCCGCTTACCTGACTTACCTGATTTTTCCCGCGGCGCCGCCCTGGTTGGCCGCCCAGGCCGGCCTGCTGCCCAAAGTGGATCGCATCCTCGGCAACACCCTGCTGCAATTTCGCGATCCCATCTCTCTGCCCACAGTCTACGCGGCGCTGGGCGTGAATATGGTGGCCGCGGTGCCGTCCCTGCACGCCGCCTACCCTCTTCTGACCGCGCTCTTCGTCGGCGAAAAGGCGCCGAAGCTGCTGCCGCTGCTCGCGGGGTATGTGTTTTCCATCTGGATCGCCGTGATCTACCTCGGCGAGCATTACGTTTTCGATGTCGCCGCCGGCATCCTGTACGCCTTGCTCGCCTACGCGCTGGTAGTCTACTGGCCGGCGATCAAAGCGATACGGCGGTAGTGTTCGCCCCGCACACCAGCACCCCCACCCGCTCCCCGCGCCCAACCCGGTACCGTCCCGATAAGACGGAGGCCAAGGCTGCCGCGCCGCCCGGCTCCGCCACCACCCGCAGCGTCTTCCACAATGCCGATTGCGCCGCCGTAATTGCTTCGTCCGTCACCAGCACCACGCCGCTCACGTAAGCCTGCGCGATCGGGAACATCAACTCCCCCACCCGCCGCGGCGCCAGCGAATCCGCCGCGATTCCGCCCGCGGGCGCGTCCACCGGACGTCCCGCAGCCATCGCCATGTCGAGCGTTGGGCACAATTCCGGCTCCACTCCGACCACCTTCGTCCGCCCGCCGTACCACGCCGCGATTCCGCCGATCAATCCGCCGCCGCCCACCGCGACCACCACCGAATCCACCGCCGCATCCTGCTCCTCGAATTCCAGGCCGACCGTTCCCTGCCCCAGCAGCGTCTCCACCTGCTCGTACGCATGGACCTTCAGCGCTCCCGATTGCGCCGCCCACTCCTCGCTGGCGGCGAGCGCGTCGGCGTAACGCTCGCCGGTGATCACCAGGTCCGCGCCGTAGCTGCGAATGCGATCCAGCTTCGCCGGCGACGCCACCGTCGGCACGAAAATGCGCGCCGGTTTTCCCAGTCGCATGGCGGCGTACGCCACCGCCGCCCCATGGTTTCCGCCCGATGCCGCCACCACTCCCGCCGCCGGCACTTCGCGCCGCAATAAATTCGTGAACGCGCCGCGCGCTTTGAACGACCCGGCATGCTGCAGGAACTCGAGCTTCAGCGCCAGCGTGATGCCATCGAGCCCGAAATCGGCGCCATCCACTTCCACCACCGGAGTGCGCCGGATGTAAGGCCTGATAAGCGGGTACGTCTCCGCGATCGCGCCGCGATCTATCATGCTATCCGAGAGCCTGCTCGAGATCGGCGATGATATCCTCGGCCGCTTCAATCCCCACCGAGAGCCGCACCAGGTTGTCGCGGATGCCCATGCGCTCGCGGTGCTTGGGGGAAATCTCGCGATGCGAACTCATGGCCGGGTAAAGCATCATGGTGTGGACATCGCCCAGCGACGTCCCGCGTACGATCATCTTGAGGCCATCCATGACGCGGAAGATCTCGGCCCGTCCGGCATCGCGGATTTCGAAGCTGACCATGGCGCCGTAGAGATTCGCCGGGAAAACGCGGCGGATCGTGGCGGCGTCGGGATGCGCCGGGTCGCCGGTGAAATAAACGCGCTCCACTTTGGGGTGCGAACTCAGCCAGTTTGCCACCCGGCACGCGTTGGCGCATTGCCGTTCCATGCGCAGCGCGAACGTCTTGATGCCCCGCATGGTGAGGTAACACTCGAACGGTCCGAGCACCGGGCCGACCACGCGCGAG
>Ga0335073_10000868_pt1 | contig 39845 bp, 35 predicted proteins | sample Lox_Sample_22_FD_207093 | JGI IMG/M metagenome (GOLD analysis project Ga0335073, IMG submission 207093) | Soil microbial communities from Loxahatchee National Wildlife Refuge, Florida, United States - Lox_Sample_2.2 | ecosystem: Environmental > Terrestrial > Soil > Wetlands | place: USA... | reverse complement strand
GGACCGCGTCTGTTCGATGTTTCAGGCGGTGCCCAATCCCAAGGTGCGCACTTTCAAGCGAAGTACCTGATGGGGGACGCCCGTTATTTCCGCGTGGACTTCAAGATGCCCACTCACCCCTGGGAACTAGATCATGTGGGTGCCCTCGACGAACTTGTGCACTATGGTGAGCAGGCAGCCGTCGATCAATATCCGAGGATTCGACACACGCTATTCGCGAATAAAAAGCTCCCCTACTATCCGTTCTGAAGAATGCTTGAAAAAAAAGTCCGCCATAGGGTGGAGCCCCGCGCCCGGGCTCTAGATCAGAAACGGGGGCAGACCGAGATACCTGACTGATAAAACATTCTTGGAGGAATTGTTTTGATCAGATCAGAGATTGTTTTAGGACTGCCCGACTATGAGATTACCGATTTACGGATCGGCGGTGGTGGGATCAGGATCTCGGCCCGGTATGTGGGGCCGAAGTTGTGTCCACACTGCGGCAGCGAGCAACTGCGCAACAAGGGCCGCTATATCCGGACGGTGCGGCATGAGAACTGGGGGTTGCGGCACTGTGTTTTGGAGTTGCAAGCGTTTAAGTTCCAGTGCCAGAAATGCCAACGCTACTTCCGGCAGCGGTTTCCGGGGATTCAACCCTGTCAGCGATCCAGTGAGGCCTTTCAACGAATGATCTTCCGCCAGCACCTGGACGGCATCAATCGCAGCCAGTTGGGCCGCAGGGAAGGGATCGCCGCGGCCACGGTAGAGCGTTATTTTCAGCGTGGGCTCGATCGCCAGTTTGGGGAGTGGCATTCGCGGCGCTGCCCTCCATGGCTGGGTATCGACGAGCACTTCTTCACCCGGCGCAGCGGTTACGCCACCACGCTGTGTGATCTCAGAAATCACAAAATCTATGACGTGGTCCTGGGCCGTTCCGAACTCGCCCTGGAGGCTTATTTCCAAAGCTTGGAAGGCAAGTCTGAAGTCCGTGTGGTGTGTAGGGACCTGGCCTCGAACTACCGCTCCCTGGTCCGGTTACACTTCCCCAACGCGCGCATCGTGGCCGACCGCTTCCATGTGATTCGTCTCATCAACCATCATTTCCTGGCGTGTTGGCGCGATTTGGATGCGGCTGGATCGAGGAATCGCGGATTACTCTCTCTGATGCGACGCCATCGCCACAACCTGCGGCCCGAGCAGCATGCCCGCTTGGCCGCCTATCTGCAAACACGGCCGCCGCTGGAACTGATCTACCGCTTCAAACAACGGCTGTGTTATCTGCTGCTGAAAAAACATCGCACCCGCAAGCAGTGCGAGCACCTGGTGCCTCGCTTCTTGCGAGCGGTTTACCAACTGCGCCAAGCCGGCTTGGCACCGCTGGTCCAACTCGGCCAGACCCTCCACTCCTGGTCGCAGGAAATCGGCGCCATGTGGCGCTTTACTCGCAACAACGGAATCACCGAAGGCTTTCACAACAAAATGGAGCTCATCAACCGCCAAGCCTATGGCTTCCGCAACTTCCACAATTACAGGCTGCGAGTGAAGGTGCTATGTTCTTAGAAATCAGTTCGGATCGGGGCTTGCCCCCATTGTTGGCGTAGAGCCCGCGCCCGGGGGCAACATTTCCCGTGGGCGTCTCGCGCGTGCTGCCCTGTGCTGCCCTGCGTCCCGTAAGTCTATGAAAACATGGTAGCGCTAACGGGAATCGAACCCGTATTTAAGCCTTGAGAGGGCTCCGTCCTAACCGTTAGACGATAGCGCCAATATCGAGATTATATCAGTAAGTTTCAATTTCCGGCGATTCCAGAACCCGACCGCGCCGCCGGAAATGATACACAGCCGCGCCGGTCACCATGGTCGCCGCCGCGGCAATCGAGATGAACGGCTTCAACTGAACCCCCCAAACTACGATCCACGCTTCCGGAATCAGGAACAGAATCGGAACCAGCGGCCAGCAGAAACTCACGAATCGCGTCTTGTGCCACCCCGGCTGCCGGCGGAAATAAAGTAGCGACGCGACCGCCATTGCCGCGAAAAAGCTCAGCGTGAATCCGATATACAAAACCAGTTGCGGGAACGGCGTCATGGTCATCAGCATCGCACACGCGCCCTGCGCTAAAATCGCCACCCACGGCGTCCGCCATTTCGGATGAACCTTCGCCGCCGACGCGAGAAACGCCTGGTTTTTGGCCATCGCGTAATACACCCGCGGACCCACCGTGATCTCCGCATTGACCGTCGCCATCAGTGACAAAGCCATCAGCGCGGAAAAAATTCCACCAATATTTGACCCGAACAGGTGCGACGCCGCCAGCGCCCCTACCGCCACTTCACCCTTCAACGTTTCGAGCGGCGCGGCGTAGATAAACACGGCGTTCAGCGCCAGAAACAGCACCGTCACCAGACCGGTTCCCACCGCCAGCGCGATGGGAAGCGTGCGCGACGGCTGCCGCAATTCCTCGGCGACATACGTCGCGGCATTCCAGCCGCTGTAAGATACATAAATAAAAAACAGACTGATGGCGAATTGTTCCCACACCACGTGCGGCGACGTGCGCACCGCGTTCAGCGAAAAATTGTGCCAGCTACCCGCGCCGATGCCGAAACCGAGCACCACGAACGCCACCAGAATCGCCACCTTCGCGCCGGTCAAAAAATTCTGCACCCGCGCCGAGCGCTGCACGCCTACAAGATTCACCGCGGTAAACAGCAGAATCAGCCCCGAGGCGACCATCTGCGCCTTGCCGAACTGAAAGGTCCAGTCGCCGGAGCCAGCCAGGATGTGCGGCTTGTCGTCCATGCACGACGGGCAGGCGTGGCCCAGATAATCGGCGAACGCCAGCGCCTGCGCCGCGATGGGGCCGGAAAATCCCGCGAAAAACGACGCCCATCCGCTCATGAATCCCCACGTCGGACCGAAGGCGCGCGTCAGATAAACGTACTCCCCGCCGGAGCTGGGCAGGTTGATCCCGAGCTCGGAATAGCACATCGCGCCCAGCAGCGCGCAAGCGGCGCCCGCCACCCAGATCCACAACACCAGACCGGGTGTGCCCAGATCCCCAGCCAGAAATCCGGTGGTGGTGAAAATTCCCACCCCGATCATGTTCGAAATGACCAGCGCCGTCGCACTGACCACTCCGAGCTGCCGCAGAAGTCCTGGTCTCTCCGAGGTAGACGACACGTTCGCCCTCATTCTACCGCCCGCAGTGCAAATCCCGAGCGCGCCAGAGACATACCTCCATCACAGACGTAAACCGCGCCGGTAATGTAACCGGCTGCCTCCGATGAAAGAAACAGCGCCAGGTCCGCCAGCTCATCTTTGGTCCCCAATCGCCCCAGCGGCACCGCGCGGGCGGTCCGCTCACGCGCTGATTCGGTCGGCGCCAGGCGTCGCATGCCTTCGGTATCCTCCGTCGGACCCGGCGTGATGCAGTTGCAGCGAATACCGTCCGGTCCCCATTCGATCGCCAGAGTCTTGATCAATACGTCGACGCCCGCCTTCGCGGCTCCCACGTGCGCTTGCAGCGCCGTCGGTTGAAAGGCGAATCCCGCCGAGATCGCCAGCACCGACGCGCCCGGTTTTCGCAGATGCTCGTGCGCGGCGCGGCAGGTGTTGAAGGTGCCGATCAGGTCGATGTCGACGACGGCCTTAAATCCGTTCGCGGACATCCCCACGACAGGCGCTGGAAAATTCCCCGCGGCGCCGCACACCAGAATGTCGATTTCGCCGAATTGCTCGCGCGTCGATTTCAGCGCGCGGGCGACGCCGTCGTAATCGCGGACGTCGGTCGCGTGCGTGGCGGCGATTCCGCCGCGCTCACGAATCTGCGCCGCGGCCGCATCCAGTTTTTCCTGCTTCCGTCCGACCAGCATCACGCGAGCGCCATGTTCGGCGAACCGTTCCGCCATGCGCTGGCCGATCCCGCTGCTGCCGCCAGTGACAAACGCGGTGCTGCCGTCCAGAATCTTGTCGTGGAAAATCGACATTCATGCAGGATAACGCTTTTCTTTCGCGATTAGCTTACGTCGGGCGAGCCCCTGGCCTGCCCCACAATCACCACAATATTGAATTACCGGAGCGTCAGCACGTTCTCGGCCAGCAGTTTTTCCACTTCCGCCGTGAATTCTTCCTTGGCCTTCACGTACAACTCGCCCGACGCTTTGCTGGGAAATCCGGTGTGCACCGCGCGAACGCGACCGTCGCGGCCCAGGAAAAATGTGGTCGGCCAGGCGTCCCAGTTGACCGCCTGCGCCAGTTTTTCCTTGGCCGAATCGGTGTCGCCGGCGAGCAGCACGGTGTACTCAATCCCGTAGCGCTGGATGAACGCGCGCAGCCGCGTGGGGTTCGTCAACTGATCGGCCTCTTCAAAGTCCAGCCCGACGATTTCCAGTCCCTGGGCACGATATTTCTTGTACACTTCCGCCAAAAACGGAGCCTCATCATGACAATTCGGGCACCAGCTTCCGGTGATGTTCACCAGCACCACTTTTCCTTTGAATCGCGGATCGTCGTTGCTGACCATGTTGCCCTTCAGATCCGGAAAGCGGAAGCGGAACGGTTCGGAGGCGTCCTTGACGCCAGTGTGGGTCGACGGATCCTCGGGTTGCGCCAGCCCCTCCGAGCGCGCTTCCGCCGGACGCAGCGCCGTCAGGTGCTGTTTCTTATTCAAAACAACTTCCAGCGTGCCGTTGGCCGATGGAGTCACTTCCACCAGCGCCGGCCGCATCCCTGAAAAATGGCTTAGAACAAATTCGCCGTTTTTGTAAGTTCCCGTCAGCGTGCCGGTATCGCCGTCGATGCGCAAAATCGCCGCCGTCACAGACGCGCCATATTGTTTGACGATGAACTGCCACGCCTTTTCGCCCTTTTCGCTGCGTACGCCTTCGAGCGTCCACAATCCGGCGATGGAAGGCACGCTCGACGCGGCCGGCATCTTCTCCGCGCGAATCGCCTGAAACGCATAGCTGACGCCGTTGGGGCGATAGAACGTCCCCTTCAGCGCGCTGCCGTCGAAGCTCGCCTGAAGTTTCGCCGCCATGTAATTCCAGTTCAGCGTCAGCGATCCGCCCGCGAATTGCCCGCTGGTCGACGTGAACCGCTCATCGCCATTGAACAGCGAGCCTTGAATTTTCGGGCCGCTGTTTTGAAACTCAATTTGAAACGGAACTTCGACGCCTTTCACAGCAACCGTCGCCTGCCACCGGCCATCGAGCGATTGCGCCAACAGCGCCGGCGCGATTGCAAGCAGCGCCATGATGCCGAGATTTCGCATTGCGGCACCTCCTCGTCAGTTGTAGGAGATTATAGCACGCTGTCAAGCGATTCAAGATTATGTCGATCGACAATGCGATAACCGCAAGTTGCTGTTACTTCTTGGCTTCCTTATAATCGGCCGGGATCGCGAACGCGGAATCGGGAATGGAAGCGGTGGAAAAGTGGCTGCTTTCCATGGTGATTTGCACCATCGCTCCGCCGCCCGGAGCCGCGCCCATGCGCGCCAGCGCCTGTTGCGCCATCTGACCTTGCTGGCCGCCCTGCTTGGCCATCTCTTCCAGCCGCGCGCGAGCTTGTACCATCGCCTGTTGCATCTGCTCGGATTGCTCCGCGCTGCCGCCGGGCTTCATGCGGATGATCTGCTCCACCGGAATGCCATGCAGATCGGCCATTTTGCGCTGTAAGTCGGACATCGCCTTCGCCATCGATGAATTGCCGCCCTGGGCCAGCGCCCTCCATGGGAATTTCTGGCCATTGCGCTCATAGAAGGCGCGAAGCTCCGCCGCGCCCGGCACATCCGGCGAGATCCAGAGTTCCATCTCCATCTGCATCTTCATCCCCTGGCCGCGTTGCGTCATATCCATACCCATGGTCATCATCACCTGGCTGGCATTGTAGCCGTTGATCATTTTCTTCTGGCCGGTTTCCTTCACGTCGACCTGAACGTCGCCAACCCCGGCGGTCGCCTGGCCGACCTCGGAAAATTTCATGACCGAATATGTTTTCTGCGCGCGATTCAGACGGGTGATAGTTTGTTTGTCAAAATCGGTGAGAATGACGCTGTCGCTCGTCTCGACCATCATTTTCTGGCCCTTGTAAGAATATTTCGTGGTATCAGGAGCGGCCGTGTTACCGGATTTGCGCTCGCTCTGGTAGCTGAAATCGGCGCGCGCCGAAGCAGCCACGGCGAGAGCCAGAACGATCAGGCTGGTGCGTTTCATCGCGATCCTCCTTGGATCAAGCTTAAACGCAGGCGCACGAAAAAAAAAGGCTCACGGGACAGCAGTCCCGTGAGCGTCCAAAAGAGACAAGGAACTAAAACAATTGCAAGCCGGTGAAGTAAATCGCACGCCGTCCGCCAATCGCTAAGTGCTTCGCAGGAAAACGTTTGTAGAATTACGCGTGGGGCTGGCCGCCCACCACGCCTCGGCCGGTCTGGGTGCTCGCGCGCATCCTCACCGGGGACGGCCCGGCGCGCTTAAGTGCCAGCCGGCAGGCTGCGGGCTCCCTTCGAAAACCACAGAGTTCCGGAGACAGCCGCGCCCTTAGGAGCAAGCGTAAGCCGTTTCTTGAGCAGCCTTTCCCGCTGTGGTACACCTTAAATTGTCCCCCAGCGTTTATGGCCAAGTTTAAGCCCGCCGGGTCGCGTAAGCCGACCAGCCACAGTCGCAGTACGAACCGCGGATTGATTCCCTGTGTAATCGTCATTCTCGGCGGTTTTGCCCTCTTATTTTTGCTGTTCTACGAAATTCTGAAATCAGGAGCTAAATGAGGATGCGCAATGCGAATTGACGGGCGCCAGCCGGACCAGATGCGTCCCGTCAAAGTGACGCCGGAATATCTGCTGACCGCGGAAGGATCGGTGCTGATCGAGATCGGCAATACGCGCGTTTTGTGCGCGGCGTCGATCGAAGATACCGTTCCCGGATTTTTGCGCGGCACTGGAAAAGGATGGGTGACCGCGGAATATTCCATGCTGCCGCGCGCCACCGCCACGCGCACGCCGCGCGAAGTGGCCAAAGGCCGCGCTTCGGGCCGCACCATGGAGATTCAGCGTCTGATCGGACGCTCGCTGCGTTCGGTGGTCGACCTGACCGCGCTGGGCGAGCGCAGCGTCATTCTCGACTGCGACGTATTGCAGGCTGACGGCGGAACGCGGACCGCGTCCATCACCGGAGCGTACATCGCGCTCTCCGCCGCGCTGCGGCAGATGCTGAAATTCGGCGCGCTCAAAAAATCGCCGCTCGTCGATCGCGTCGCCGCCACCAGCGTCGGGGTTGTGGGCGGCTCGGCGATGCTCGATTTGTGCTACCAGGAAGATTCGCAGGCCGAAGTGGACATGAATATTGTCATGACCGGGTCCGGAAAATTCGTCGAATTGCAGGCGACTGGCGAAAAAACCTCGTTCGATGACGCGCAGCTCGCGCAGCTGCTCGCTTTGGGGCGCGGCGGCATCGGGCAGCTCATCGACGTCCAGAAACAATTCGAATGACGGTCTTCTGCGGCACCTCCAATGCCGGAAAATTGCGCGAATTTCAGCTGGCCGCGCCGGATTTCGAGATTCGCGCGCTCCGGGCTCCGGCTCCCGAAGAACACGGAGCGACCTTTGCGGAAAATGCGCGCCTGAAAGCCACTTATTATGGGGCGTTGAGCAGCGGCTGGGTCTTCGCCGACGATTCCGGCCTGGAAGTGGACGCGCTCGCCGGCGCGCCCGGCGTGCACTCCGCGCGATTCGCGGGACCAGACGCCAGCGATCAGGCCAACAACGCGTTGTTATTGGATCGCCTGCGCGGCGTTCCGGATCGTTCGGCGCGATTCGTCTGCGTGATCGCGCTGGCCAGGGACGGCGTGGTGGTCGAGACCTTTCGCGGCTCGGTGGAGGGCCGGATTTTAGAAGCCCCGCGCGGCGCGCACGGCTTCGGCTACGATCCGCTGTTTTTTTACCAGCCGTTCGGGGGCACCTTCGGCGAAGCCAGCGATGAACAGAAAATGTCGGTCAGCCATCGCGGCCAGGCGCTCGAAAAAATGTTCGCCTATTTGCGCAGCCAGCGCGGTCAGGTGGACTAGTTCTGCCCGCCGCCCGAGGACGACTTCGGCCATTTGTCGGCGTTGCCCGGTGTCTTCCAGTAATCGTCGCCCCACCAGGCAGCGTCCCTCGCTTGCGGCGAAACCGTGCCCATCGGGTTCGGTTTCTTGGCCGCGGCGGCCTTGGAATCTTCTTTCGCCACAAAAGTCTTACCGGTGCGTGTCTCCAGCTCGGCGATCACGCTTTGCGCGGCGGACCGCTCCAGTTCGAGCGTCATGGTCCGGTCCTGGCCCTGGTCGTCCGTGAAGTTCACGATCAGCAACTGCGTTTCCGTGCGGTGCGATTTAAAGCGGTCCCAAACTTTGAAGAACGACTGATGCGTGTTTTCCTGCACCGCGCCCAGTTCGGCGTGGGTAACGCCGGCGTAGGGGATCTCGACCGTGGTGGTTCCGGTGCTCAGGTGCATGGTTTTCGCGTCGTCGAAAGCCAGCGTTCCGCCGGTTTTCGGCGTAATTCCAGCGAGATTGCCGTCGACATAGGTAGTAGTTTGCGACTGTGGGGCCGCGCCGGCCGCGCCGCAGAGGACGAGGGCCAGAAAAGTGATGCGCATGAGGTGTTTCCTTTCCGCTCGTCATTACTATCGGCGGATCGGCGCGCGAACTTTAGCCCGTGCAGCCATCGAGTACCACTCCCTCTATCCGAGCGCGCTCTCCGTGATGAGAACGGGCGCCCGCTGTGGGGCGGGCCTTTGGCAGGGTGCTGAAAAAGGGGACAGACCACTCTGTCCCCGCCTGTAAGTTATTCACGCCGCGTGCGACCATGGCCGTGGACAGAGCGGTCTGTCCCCTTTTTCAGCACCCGCTTGCGGGCCCGGCTTATTCCTCCCGCAAAACTTCCAGCGGCTTCTGCCGCAAAATGCGAAAACTCGCCAGCCATCCGGACGCGTTCGCCAGCACCGCCGTCAGCACTACCGCGGCCAGCGCCGCTTTCGGCTCGAAATCGAAGCGCGCCTGGAGCAGCCGTCTCATCACCAGGCTGGTAAAAATAGTCGCCAGCACCGCGCCCAGCAAGCCGGCCACCACCCCGATGGTCAGAAACTCCACCGAAAAAATCCGCCCCACGTGCCGGCGCGTCGCGCCGAGCGTTTTCAGGATCACCACTTCGCGAATCCGCCGGAAGCGCGTTCCCGCCACGCTCGCCGCCAGAATCACCGCGCCGGCCAGAATCGCGAATCCCGATAAAAACCGGATCACCAGCGCGATCTGATCGATCACCTGCTGCACGATTTGCAAAGCATCGGCGATATTCACCACCGTCACCGTCGGAAATTGATCGAAGGACGCGCGCTGAAACGCGGCTACCCGCGGCGGATCGATGCGCACGCCTCCGTCGAAGGACACCGGCAACCCGGCCAGCGCCGCCGGATTAAAAACCCAGGAACTGACCGGCATGAATCGCCGCTCCTCCCACTCATGCAGCGCGACCACGCGCGCGCGAATCGATCGCCCGGCCGATTCCATCTCGATCCAGTCGCCCACGGCAATTCCCAATCGCCGCGCCGTTTCCTCGTTCACCGAAACCAGCGCCGGCGCGTTCGGCTGCAATTCTTCTTTGCTCCACCACGCGCCGGCGTCAACTTTTACGTAATCCGGCTTCAAACCTTCCCACATCACATTCGTCGTGCGGCGAAAACGCGGGCCCACCAGGTACCCGTTAATCGACTGCAAATTCGCCGCAACACGCGGCACAAATTCCGGCGCGTTCAACACCCCGGGCTGATGCGCGATCAAATCCTTCAGCGGCGCGACCTGCGCCTGCGTCACGCCCACCAGAAAAACATTCGGCGCGCCCGGCGGAGCCGTCTCGATAATCTGTCCAACCAGCGAACTCTGCACCATGTACACCGTCAGCGTGAACATCACGCCCAGCCCCAGCGCCACCAGAATCGCCTGCGCCTGATTCCCCTGCCGGTACAGATTGGCCATCCCCTGCCGCACCAGCGAGGGAATCCGCCACGGCGATTTTTCCAGGAACACGCGCACAAATCGCAGCAGCAGCCAGGCCACCACCGACAACGCCATCAGGCTGACCGTCAATCCGCCCGCGAAATACTCACCCACCTTCGTCGAGCCCGCGAGCCACGACGCGATAAACCCGATGCCGACCAAAATCAATCCGCCCGCCGCCAGCGCCCCGCGTGCTTCGCTTATTCGCGTCCACAACGGCGCCTTCGTTTCCGGCATTCCGCGCCGCAAAATCAGCGCCGGACGAATCTTGCGAATCGCCAGCAGCGGCGGCACCGTGAACAGCAGCGTGGTCAGCACGCCGATCGCGATTCCCTGCCCCGCCGCTTCCAGGTGCCAGCTCATGGCCGATTCCACCGGAAAATACTTCTGGATCAGCAGCGGAAAAATCTGCTCCACCACCCGCCCCAACCCCACGCCGACCAATCCTCCGAGCACGCCCAGCATCAGCGTCTGCACCGTATAAATGCGGATAATCTCGCGCGAGGTCGCGCCCAACGATTTCATTACCGCGATGTGATCCATCTTCTGTTGCAGGTGCGCGTGCATGGCCATGGCCACGCCGATGGCGCCGACAATCAGCGCAATCAGGCTGATCAGGCTCAAAAACGTGGTCGCCTGATCGAGACCGCTGGTGATGATCGGGTGCGATTCGCGAAAATCGGTGATCATCGCCTCCGGCAGCGCGCGCCGTACTTCGCGCCGCACCCGTTCGACCGAAGGCGCACCCGGCTCCAGCTTGAACAGGTACCGCTCCGAAGCGCGGCTGCCCAACTGCATCAGGCCGGTTTCGGCGAACGCGGCGCGCGACATCATCAGCCGCAGCCCGATATTCAGGGTCGCCGACATGCGATCCGGCTCGCTCACGATGGCCGCCGCGATGCGAAAATCGTGCTCGCCCACGCGCACCGTATCGCCGACGTTCAGGTGCAGCCGCATCAGCAAATCCTCGCCCACCACCGCGGTCTGCGCCGTCAGCGCGCCGCTGAGCGGCATCGCCGGATTCAGCTTCATCTCGCCGTAGTAGGGATACTGCGTCGGATCGACCACCTTCAACGCCGCCAGCACCGGCGCCGCGGTCCCCGTTTTGGCCTCCGCCATGGAAACGGTTTCCGTAATCCAGGTATGTTCCACTCCCTGTTGCCGCAGCGCATCGAGCATCGCAAGCTGCCGCTCGCTCGGAACATGAAATTGCCGCGCCGCCAGATCGCCGGCCATCACCGTACGCGCCTCGTTGGTCAGCATGGTGTGAAAACTGTCGCTGAATCCGCGGACCCCGCTCAGCGCGCCCACCCCCGCGGCCACCGCCAGCACCACGAACAGAAATTTCGCCATCGACGATCGCGTTTCGCGCCAGGCAATCCGCGCCGCCGTGCGCAGCGAAAGATTCACTTGGCAACCTCGCTCTGCGTCGTGCTCTGAAGAGTCTGCCGCGCCTCGTCGGCGATAATTCGCCCGTCGCGCAGCGTGATGATCCGGTCCGCGTGCCCGGTGAGCGAAATATCGTGCGTCACCAGCACCAGCGTCGTGCCCTCGCGCCGGTTCAGCCTGATCAGCAGCTCCAGAACGTGCGCGCCATTGGCGCTATCCAGATTGCCGGTCGGCTCGTCGGCCATCAGAATCGGCGGCTTCACCATGAACGCGCGCGCCAGCGCGACCCGCTGCTGCTCTCCGCCGGAAAGCTGCACCGGATAATGATCCAGCCGGTCGCTCAATCCCACGCTATCGAGCAGTTCCCGCGCCCGCGCCGTCCCCGCCGAGACTCCGCCGCCCGCCAGCTCATACGGCAGCAGAACATTTTCTTCCGCCGTCAGCGTCGGAATCAATTGGTAGGATTGAAACACGAATCCGATCTTGCGCCCGCGCAGGATCGCCAGTTTGTCTTCGCTCAACCCGGTGATGTCCACGCCATCGATGACGATGCGCCCCGCACTCGGCGCGTCCAACCCGGCGAGCAGACCCAGCAGCGTACTTTTCCCGCTGCCCGACGCGCCCATGATGGCGACAAACTGGCCCGCCGGCACTTCAAAATTCAAGTCGCGCAGAATTTCCACGCGATGGGTTCCCGTATCGATCGTCTTGCTGATCTTTCGCGCTTCGATAATAGCTGCGCTCACATCTATTATTATGAGGGCAGATGCGGTATCTTTTCTTCGTCGCGCTCGTTATCTCCTTGAGCGCGTGCTCGCAAAATCCTAACCAGCAATCGGAAAATGTTCGACCAGCGCCGGCTCCCGCGCCTCCGCCGCCGGCCCCCGCCGACGATCGTAAAGTTTTAGTCGTCTTCGGCGACAGCATCAGCGCCGGCTACGGCCTCCAGCCCGGCCAAAGTTTTCCCGACGACCTGCAAAAGAAACTCGATGCGAAAAACGAGCCCTGGCGCGTGGTGAATCTCGGAATCAGCGGCGACACCACCGAGGGCGGCGTTTCACGCATCGATTCGGCGACTTCGCTTCATCCTTCGATCGTCTTATTGGAACTCGGCGGTAACGACGGCCTGCGCGGCATGCCGCTCGCCTCGACGCGCGCCAATCTCGAAAAAATGATCGTCGCGTTTCAGCAGTCCGGCGCGAAAGTGGTCCTCGCCGGAATGACTCTTCCGCCGAATTACGGCCCCGATTACATCCGTAGTTTTCAAAACATCTACAAGGGCCTGGCCGCGAAATACAGGCTGGTGCTGATCCCGTTCCTTCTTTCCGACATCGTCACCAGGGATCTGCGCTATCTGCAAGCCGACGGCATCCATCCCACCGCGCAAGGCGCCGAAATCGTGGCCGGAACGGTCCTGCGCAGCGTTCAGCCTTTGCTGAACTGAAGCCCTCACGCCCAGGTGGGGCAGGTTCCCAGCCTGCGGCGGGCTCTGCCCCACAAACCCGCTTCGGGGACGGGACTATTGAATTTTTAGGCCCCCTGCGACGCGAACAGATTCGGCTCATCCGCCGACGGCCCGTACATCCCCGGAATCGCCACATCATTTAATCGCAGATACACCCCCAACTGCGCCCGATGATGGATCAGGTGATTCATCACCACCCCGCGTATTACCGCCGTCCGCGGCATCTCCATGATCGTTTTCCCGGCGAACTTGAACGTCCAGATCTGCCCCCAATGTTCGTCGCTGGTGGCCGCGATCCGCCCCCGCGCCTCGGTGACGCTCTTGTCGAAAATCTGGAGCAGCTCCGCCCGCGATTTGGCGAAATGCGGCTCGTATCCCGGCTGCATATCGAGCACGTCCTGATCGAGCGTCATGGTCGCCCACGACGGCAGCTCCGCCACATGCGTGGCCAGCCGCGCCATGGTCATCGATTTCGGATGCGGCTGGTAATCCATCTTCCCATCCGGCACGCATTCCAGCATTTTTCGCGTGTTTTTCATCTCCTGGTCAAACTCCGGTAACAAACTCTGGCTGAAGGTCATTTTTTTCTCCTTTTCACTCGAAACCACACAAGAACGATATCAGACATTGCGGACAGATTCGGTCCTCAATCCGTGCGACACTTGAAAAAAATGTTAGACACTTCGGCCCGGCTGCTGCGTCTTTTGTCACTGTTTCAAGCCCGCCGGTACTGGTCCGGAGCCGAGCTTTCCCAGCGCCTCGAAGTCACCGCCCGAACCCTCCGCCGCGATGTCGACCGTCTGCGCAGCCTCGGCTACCCGGTGCAATCCGCCACCGGAGCCGCCGGAGGGTATCAGCTCGGCGCCGGCGCAAATCTTCCGCCCTTACTGCTCGACGACGAAGAAGCCGTCGCGGTGGCCGTCGGCCTGCGCACCGCGGCCAGCGGAACCGTCGCCGGCATCGAAGAAGCTTCGGTGCGGGCGCTCGCCAAACTCGAACAGGTTCTGCCCTCCCGTCTGCGCCGCCGGGTCGCCGCGCTGCATTCCTTTATTCTCACGCTGGCCGTCTCCGGCCCCACCGTCGATGCCGAAACCCTGGCCGCCATCGCCGGCGCCTGCCGCGATTCGGAAAAACTGAAATTCGCTTATCACAGCCGCGACGGCGCCGCCACGGAGCGCGAAGTGGAGCCGCATCGCCTGGTCAACACCGGCCGCCGCTGGTATCTGGTTGCCTGGGACGCCGGCCGCAACAACTGGCGCACCTTTCGCGTCGACCGCATCGCCTCGAAACTCGCCTCCGGTTCGCGTTTCGCGCCGCGCAAACCTCCCGATGGCGGTTTCGCCGAATACGTCTCGCGCAGTGTCGGCTACGCGCCCTATCCGCTTCAGGCGACGATCATTTTTCACGCGCCGGTCGAGGCAATCGCCGAACGGATCCCGCGCGCCGTGGGAATGCTCGACGCCATCGATGAATCGAGGTGCCGTCTGCGGACCGGCGCGATTTCTCTGGACATGCTCTGCATCTGGATCGCGCTGATCGGCGTCGAATTCGAGGTGCGCGACCCTCCCGAACTCATCGATCGCGTCCGCTGGCTGGCCGGGCAATTCCATCGCGCCGCTGCCCGTTCGCAACCGGCCCCAGGTCCCTGACCTCTGGAAATGCCGCCAGCCATGCGCTCGACGCCGGTCGATTCATCGGCCGCGAACAGCACAAGCCTGGCGGCTTATGCCACTGCTTCAGCACCCTGCTAAAGCGATCGCAGGAAATTTAAAACATCCTGCTTTTGCGACGCCGTCAGCGCGTTGAACCTCGCCACCACGCCATTGGCTTCGCTGCCCGAGCTCGCATGCGCCAGGATCGCCTGAAGTAAATCGCTGGTGCGGCCGTCGTGCAGGAAAAATAGCCTCTGGCCGACGCCCCACAGCGGCGCCGTGCGAAACTCGTCGCCCGTCGCGGCGCCTTGCGTGATCCCGTCCGCCAACCCCGATCCCATATGATGTACCGCAAAATCGGAATAAGGATGGTACGTCGCGTTGCTCATCCCGGTGTACGCCGATGGTCCCGTGGTGAGCGACGTGGTGTGACACAGCGAGCAGCCGATGGCGGTGAACATCGTCTGCCCGTTGTTGTTCGATGACACCGCCGCAGCCGTAACCGCAGACGGGGCCGGCTGCGGCGGCGCCGATAGACGCGCGAAAGCGGCGAAATTGACGGTGTCGGAAGACATCGCCGACGCTGATCCCACCGGCAGATTCGTGGTCGGGTCCAACAGATTCGTCGCGTCTTCGGGCGATCCGTTGTAAACACACCCCGCCACAGCCGAGCGCTCGTTTGGAAACAGCTCATTGGAAACGCCGATCTCGACGTTGTATGCCTCGCCGGCGAACATCAGCAGCGATTTGTTCTGCGCCTTCCATCCGAAGCGTGTGATGGTGCCGTCGTTGCCGGAGGTGTTGAACGATCCGCCGATCCCCAGCGCCGCTCGCGCCGCCTGCGTGGAGTTGAAGCTCGCCTGTAACGCCGCGTCCGGCGTCATTTCCACCAGCCCCAGGCCGAACAGCGACGTGGGAATCCGCAACACCACGTTGTTACTGGCGAGATTCGCCGCGAAATTCGGCTGCGCCAGCGTGCAGCCCTTCGCATCGGAGCGGCCGGCGATGGTATACAGATTATGCACGCCGCCGTCGGAAACAAATCGCACTTCGCGCACCGGACCGTTCGCGGTGATGAACGACGGGACGGTGTTGTTGGCTCCATCCAGAGTCGCCAGCGCTACTTGCGGGTTCGGCACCGGATTCTGTTTGCTGCTCAACCCGGGACTTGCCCCTCCTACGGCCGGTTGCGCATGGCACTGCGCACAACTGTTGCCATTAAACGCCGGTCCCAACCCGGACCCGGTTTCTCCGGAAATGTTTCCGGACACCGAATCCACTTCCTGAAATCGCGCCTGCGCCTGCATGAAAAGAAGCGTTTCGCTAACATTCAAGGTAGGATATTTGCCCCCTGCGCCAGCCGGCCCGCCGCGCGGACCAGGATCGGTCTGGGCACCAAGGTGCGGGGTGCATGCCAACCCCAGGGCGACACACGTAAGTCGAGTCAAAAAATGATGAAAAGACATTTTGTCTCCTTTAATTAATCACCATTCGGTCTCCTTTCAAGCCCCCCAACGAAGGTCCTCCAACTCAGACGCTGGGCTGTCCCTTTCCGGACGTACAATAAAGAAAATGAACGAGTTTACGGCAGCCCTATTTGTCGCCGTTCCTCCACTCGAAAAACGTTACAAGAGTACCATGGTACGTACTGCCGCTCAATTAGGAAAACGCCTGAGGCGCGAGCATCCGGGAGGCCCGTCGGATTTCCATTTGCCGGTGAGGCGAACTAGCAGGGTGATCCAACCAGTTGCTTCGGTCCGTTGGTGGCGCACGCACCCATACTGACCGGGGGTCGCTCAAGGTTGCGTCAGCGATATTCTGTCCCCTTTTTCAGCACCCTGCTAGCCGTCCTTCCCTCCGAGATTTTTCCCGATGATCGCCGCGACAATGAGCAACGAGGATCCGATATTGACGAAATAACTCCACGGCGTGCCCTCGTTCGGGTGCGGTAACGACGCAAGTCCGGCATCGTTCAGCGCGCGGATAAAGAACGAGAGCGCGAATATCAGAAACAGTGCATCTTGCGTCTTCCGCCAAAATTTGAAAAAGCAAAGCGCGGCGATCAGGCACAACGCGGCAAAGACGCCCAGCAGAAAAAGCTCGAGCGCCGGGATCACGGCTGCTCCAGAATCAAACCGTACACCAGAAGCAGCATGGCGACGACGGAGATTCCGAGCCGCCACAGATACAGGTCGATCTTGGGAAAGATCACCAGATCGACGAAGACCATGGCGCTCGCAAGGGCGAGTCCGCCGAAACACAGCCCGCTCCACAACAGCAGCCGCCGGCGCACGTGGAAGTAGGCGCGCAGAAGCATCCAGCAACAGAGCAAATTGGTCGCTAAGGCGAGAAGATAAACAGTCGCGTTCACCTTGGTTTCCGCTTTCTTGTAAATTTAAACGCGCGCGCGAACTCGATGACGCCGCTCGATGCTTTGGAGTGGATCACCGTGGAGATTCGAATCAAATCCGTCCGGTACGCCTCCGCCACGGCGGCGACGATGCTGTCGTTTTCCGGCGATGAAGCATAGCAATACGCCGCGGACTCGCCTCGCGTCAGCAATCCGCGGCGGAACAGATCGTCCAGAATCGACCGGACCTGCGGCGGCTGAACGAAAAGGCGAGCCGCCATTTCCTCGGCGCCCCAACCCTTGGGCCGGGTGTTCCAAATCAGGAGCAAAGCTTCCAGATGCGGCACCGAGTCGATGCGATCGAAGAGGAATTTCAAAATCTCTTCTTCGCTGACGGTCTTGGCGCTCTGGGACCCCTTCCGCATCGCCTCTGCCAATTATAGAAGCTCTCGCGCGATCGCGACGGGATTCGTCTACGCTGAAATTATGATGACGGTTCGCGGCATCGCCGCGCGTCTCAGCTCCGCGCTATCCTTCGGATTGCGCCAGCAGGTGACCCGCGCCGGCGTGGCGTTCGCGCTGACGCTGCTGGTCATCGCGCTGGCCGCGTTTCTTTCGGCGAACAATCTACTCTTCCTGATTCTGGCGGCCATGCTTTCGACGCTGCTGGTCTCCGGATTCATCAGCCGCCTGGGACTCGCCGGCCTCGAACTTGACCTGGTCCTGCCCGAGCACATCTCCGCGCGGCGCAAGGTTCGCGCCGGCATTCGTTTAAAAAATCTGAAACGTTGGATTCCCTCTTTCAGCATCCACCTGGCCGGAGCGCCGGAAAGCGGCGTGGACGCGATCCTCTATTTTCCCGTCGTGCCCGGCGGAGCCGTGCTCGAAGAATCGCTGGAAGTCTATTTCGCCAGACGCGGCGCGCAGCGCGACCGCAGCTTTCAATTTTCGACGCGCTTCCCCTTCGGATTTTCCGAGCGCCGTGAAATGGTCACGGCGAGCCACGACGTGATCGTCTATCCCTGCCTCGATCCGCAGCCGGGCTTCGAGGCGCTGCTCGCGTCGGTGCGCGGGGAAATCGAAGCGCAGCAGCGCGGACGCGGCCACGATTTTTATCGCATCCGCCCCTATGAAGCCTTCGAAAGCGCGCGCCACGTCGATTGGAAAGCTACCGCGCACACCGGCGATTTGCAGGTCCGCGAATTCGCCCGGGAGCAGGACCATCGCATTTTGATTTATTTCGATCTGGATATTCCGTTCGAATCGGAAGCGTGGTTTGAATCCGCCGTCGATTGCGCGGCGTTCCTGGCCTTCCACCTGGCCGCACAGGGAGCGGCGGTGCGCCTGGCCTCGCAGGATTTCGACCTGAGTTTGCCCGACGAGGGAGATATTTATACAATTCTTAAGTATCTTGCTTTGGTCAGTCCAAAAAGAGGAAGGCTTCCGGTTGGTCCCGATGATCCTGACAGCTTTCACATCGTTTTCAGCGCGAATCCGGAGCGCATGTCGGCGCTCGGCTGGGGTAAAGGAGAAAACCGCGGCGCGCGGCTCTTATCGCCCGACAGTGAACACGTCTGAGCGGCATCAGCCACCAGGCTTGTGCCCGGCGCGGCTCCATCGCCAGCCGTCCAACGCGCAAGTCTGGCGGCTTACGCCACTTCTGATCGCGCTGCTCGCTGTGCCTCTCCACGCGCAAGTCAACGCCGCGATTTCCGGACACGTCGATGACGCGAGCGGAGCCGCCATTCGCGGCGCCACCATCACCGTCACCAGCGTCGAAACCGGCGCGACGCGCAGCGCCGTCACCGGCGACGACGGAAACTATCGCCTGCTCCAGTTGCCCATCGGCGCGCAGGAGGTGAAAGCCGCGAAAGCGGGATTCAAGTCCGAGATTCGCAGTGGTATTAATCTGCAAGTCGGACAGGAAGCGGTGGTCAATTTCAAACTCGACGTCGGCGAGTTCGTGCAATCGGTGACCGTCACCGAAGATGCGCCGGTGGTCAACACCACCACCTCGCAGGACTCCGGCGTGGTCGGCGAGCGCCAGGTGAAGGACCTGCCGCTTAACGGCCGCAGCTTCGATAATCTGATCGCGCTCAATCCCGGCACCATCAACTACAGCGCCATGAAAAGCGCCAACACCAGCACCAGCGACGGTAACACGTTTTCCGTCGCGGGCCGGCGCACCGGAGAAAATTTATTTCTGCTGAACGGAATCGAATACACCGGAACCAGCCAGCTCGCCATTTCTCCCGGCGGCGTCAGCGGGGAGCTGCTGGGCATCGATGCGGTGCGCGAATTCAACGTCCTCACCGATACCTACGGCGCCGAATACGGCAAGCGCGCCGGGGCGCAGGTGATTGTGGTGACCCAATCGGGCAGCAACGTGGTGCACGGAACGCTGTTTGAATTTCTGCGCAACAGCGATCTGGACGCCCGCAATTTTTTTGACAAGGGATTCGTGCCGCCGTTTCGCCGCAATCAGTTCGGCGGCGCTCTCGGCGGCCCGCTCAAAAAAGATAAATTGTTTTTGTTCGGAAATTACGAAGGGTTTCGCCAGGCTTTAGCGTTATCGAGCGTCAGCGTGGTTCCCGACGCGCAGGCCCGCCTGGGATCGCTGCCCAATGCCGCCGGTGTTTATGCGCCCGTCGCCAATCTCAATCCGGCGATGCTCAAATACATGTCGTTCTGGCCGCTGGCGAACGGCCCGGAGCTGCTCGCCAACGGCCTGCCGAGCGGAATCGCGACCTCCTACAATAATCCGCGCGAAAATATTCACGAAGATTTCGGCACCGCGCGCGGCGATTACATCGTGGGCGGCCGCGACACGCTTTCGACGTCGTACACCATCGACGACGGCGACAGCCTGATCCCGCAGGCCGATCCGCTGTTCGGCTCTTCTGAAACGCTGGCCGCGCAGGTGGCCAGCCTCCAGGAAACGCACGTTTTTTCGCCGACCATTTTGAACACCTTCACCGTGGGATTTTCGCGCGCCGAATTCAATCTCGATTCCGCGCTGCTCGCTTCCTTCCCGGCGGGCACCTCGTTCCTCAACGGCGGCGGACCGGGCGGCATCGTCATCGGCGGCGGCGTGACCACCACCAGCGGCAGCTCGACCATTACTTCCGCGGGTCCGAACAATGCCGCGGGAAGCTGGAATCGCCGCAATCTGTTCACCTACACCGACAGCGTGCAGATGACCCGCGGTATTCATCAATTGAGTTTCGGCGTATGGCTGCAACGCATGCAGGATAACGAGGACAGCGCCTCGCGCCAGCTCGGCCAGGCCAGCTTCACCAGCCTCACCACCTTTTTGCAAGGCACCGTGAGCAGCTTTCAGGTGGTTCCCGACGCGAACGAGCTCGGCTGGCGCAGCCTGTTCGGCGCCTGGTATGCGCAGGACGCGATTCGCGTGCGCCCAAATCTCACCATCCAGCTCGGCGTGCGCGACGAGTTCACCACCGGATGGAATGAAGAATCGGGCCGCGCCGCGAATTACGTCACGCAGGATTACGTGTTGCAGCCGAATACGATCGTCGGAAATTCGGCGTTCACGGTGAACAACGCGACGCATCTTTTTGCGCCCCGCGTTTCGCTCGCCTGGGATCCCTTCGGCGACGGCAAAACCGCCGTCCGCGCGGCCTTTGGAACCTATTATTCGCTGATCGACGATCTGAGTTTTTTGCTCAACACCGTGCCGCCCACGAACGGATCGGTGTCCTATTCGAACGCGCCCCTGGCGTCGCTGATCCCGATCACGCCGGGAATTGAGCCCGCTCCGCAGTGCACGCCCACCGTTCCGCAGCCGTGCACCACCTACGCGCCGCAGGGCGTGCAGCCGAACGCAAAAACTCCGGCGGTGGAGGAATGGAATTTCACCGTGGAGCGGGAGCTCGACCGCAACACCTCGCTGCGGGTGGCTTATGTCGGATCGTTCGGCTATCACGGATTGCTGAGCGTCGACCCGAATACGATTCCCGCGCAAATCTGCATGAGCGCGACCTGCGTTTCCGGAGGCACTCCCGGCACGACCAAGGGCAGTGTGGTGCAAGGCCAGCAATATATACCCGTCACCACGCGCCCCGATCCCTATTTGGGCGCGGGCTTTTTCTGGTACACCGAGGGCAACACCAGTTACAACGCGCTTGAAACCGACGTAGTGCATCGCTTCACCCACGGATTTCAATTTCGCGGAAATTACACCTGGTCGAAGGATCTCGATTTCAATTCCGGCCTGACCGGCGCGCAGGCGCAGAACCAGGCGCAGATGGTGCTCGACCGCAACGATCTCAAACGCGACTGGGGTCCTTCGGCGCTGAACCTGACCAGCCAGGCGAGCCTTTCGGGCACCTACAATCTGCCGTTCGCGCGGCGCTCGCGCTGGGGCGGATGGCAATTGAACGCGATCGTGACGCTGCTGAGCGGTTTTCCGCTGACGGCACAGGACGGATCGAACCGCTCGGGCGACGGCGACACGCGCAATCCCGACCGGCCCAATGTGAATCCGAATTTTTCGGGTCCGGTGATTGAAGGAAATCCGACGCAGTGGTTCAATCCGAACGCGTTCGTGCTGCCGGCGCCGGGCACCTACGGAAATTTAGGACGCGGAACGCTGGTCGGCCCGGGATTGGCGGAGGCCGACGTTTCTCTGTTCAAAACGACGCGTCTCACGGAGCGCGCCAGCCTGCAATTTCGCGCGGAATTTTTCAACATTCTGAATCACGCGAATTTCGCCACGCCGAACGCGACGGTTTTTTCGGGTACGTCGATCAGCGGCTCGGCGGGATTGATCACGGCAACGGCGACCACGTCGCGGCAGATTCAGTTTGGCATGAAGCTGATGTTTTAAGCTGTCAGCGGCCGCTTCAGCTGACGCCTGAAAGCGGATCCCTGATCGCTGAAGACGCTCACCGCACCGCCAGCGCCTGGTCGATGGTCAGGTGGTTCTTCTCAAACGTCGTTCCCTCCGCCTGGTCGAGCGATACACGGGCTTTCGCATAGGTGTCGCGCGCCTGCACCTCCGCCAGCCGCGCCGTAAACACGTCGCGCTGCGCCAGCACCACGTTGTACGCCGTCGAAACGCCCGCGGTGAGCCTTTTCTGCTGCGCGTCCAGTTCCACTTCGGCCAGCCGCAACGCCTCGCGCGCGGCCTTTAACTGCTCCACCGCCTGCCGCGCGGCGATCAGCGCGCTCTCGACCTGCACTTCGATCTGGCTCTTGTTCTGGACCAGCGTGTCCTGCTGCTGACGCAGTTCCAGGCGCGTGCGGATTTCGTCGGCCTGCGCCTGCCGGTTGTGCAACGAAAAGGAAATCGAGAGGCCGAAGGCGATCTGCGGATATTTGAACTGAACGGCTTCGCTGAAAGCAGTTCCGTACACGTTGTACAGGCCGACGTTCGAAACCAGCACGAAGGCGTTCACCGTGGGCAGCAGCGCGTTGATGACGAACGGCTGCGCATCCTGCTCGCTATTGATGTTGCCTTGCGCGATGGGAATCTCCGGCCGGTTCTCTTCCGACACTTTAAGAGCCTCGGCCAGGGACGGCAGCGGACTCTCTTCCGGTTCGGGGAAGGGATCCGTACAGTCGATGGCCGCCGACGCCAGCGGCTCGTCCAGATTTTTGGTCAACAGGGTTTTCAGAGCCAGCTCGGCGTTCTGCTCATTGGTTTGCGCCACCACCAGGTCGCGCTGGCTGGAGGCGGCCTGCGATTCCGCGGTCGCGATATCCAGGCGCGACATGACTCCCACGTCGTATTCCTTGCGATTGTTGGTCACCAGTTGCAGGGCCGCCTTCAGCTCCAGCTCTGCCGCGCGCACCGCTTCCTGCGCCGCCATCAGGTCCCAGTAGGCGTTCAGCGCGCTCGCCAGCACCGTGGTCGTCTGCGCGCGGAACGATTGGCGCTCGATTTTCATTTCGTTTTCAGCGACCTTAATCAGCGCGCGATTCACCGCAAAGCCGAATCCGTTCACCAACTGCTGGCTGAGGGTCATGGTAAAGCCGGGTGTGAAGTCGGGATCGAACAACAGGTGAAGCTGATTGGAAAGCTGCCGCTGGTAGGAGTAAGAGGCGGCGATGCTGGTGCCGCTCGGAAACGCCTGCACGTAACTCACCGAGAAAGCCGAAGTGCCCGTGGTCACCGAAGGCAAGCCGGACACGACTTCGGTATTGAGCGGACTCGAAGTGTGATCGCGGCTGAAGGAGACGCTGATTGAGGGATCGAAAACGCCGGCCGGCCGGATATTCACCGCCGACGCCGATCCGGTGATTCCGCCCGCGTTATTGGCGCCGCCGCCGCTGCCGCCCGCGGTGCCCAAAATGCTGCCGCCCTCGGCGCCGGCGAAAACCACGCTGGGAATCACGGCCACGTCCACGCCGCGCGGCGAGGCGCCGGAGCGCGCGCGCAGCAGGTCGGTCTGCGCCATTTCCGGATAGTAACGAACGGCCTCAACCGTCAGATTATTGCCAATCACCGCGTCCACCACATTGGCGACGGAAAGCGGTAATTTCCCGTCGCGCACCTCCAGCGTCTGGCTATTGCTTAACTTCGCCTCCGGAATTTGGTGCGAAACATACGGCGCCCAGATGCGCGGAAAAACCTGCGCCGCCCGGGTGTAATCCGGCAGTGCGACGTTGTGATCAGGCGTGTGATCCGGCGTTTGCGCCACGCAGGCCACGCCGGCAAAAATCGCCAGCCAAACCCTCATCGATTCGACCCCGGCGTCCGCGCGGGAAGATGATGCGGCGCCACCGGCCGCTGGGTCACCGTGCCGGTTACCGCCTCATTGAGCTGAATCCGGTTCTGCTCGAGCGTGGTTCCCAGCGCCTGGTCCATCGCCACCAGCGCTTTGGCGTAGGCGTCCCGCACCTGCACTTCGGCGTATTGCGCGGTCACCAGGTCGCGCTCCATCAGAACCACGTTGTAGGCAGTCGAAAGGCCGTTGCGCAGACGCACGCGCTCGGCGTCCAGCGTCACCTGCGCCAGCCGCGTCGCTTCCCGCGCCGCCGCCACCTGTTCCCGGCCTTGAATCAGCGCGATCCGCGCCTGCTGCACCTGAAGCTGGATCTGATTCTTGGTGCTTTGCAGCGTGATCTCCTGCTGGTTTCTTTCGAGCTGCGAGCGAATGTTATCGGCCTGCGCCGAACGGTTGCGAATCGATGCGCTGAAGCTCAACCCATACGCCATTTCCGGATAGGACGCGTTGAAAGCTTCGTTCAGCGATCCGATCGCGCCGCCGGTGCGCGTTAGCGAGTCGCCCTGCAACCCCGCTCCCGCATAGAGTCCAAAAACCGAGAGGCTCGGTTTCACATTGCTCGCCGCATATTTGATGCCGACATCCTGGTTGGCCAGGTTGTTCACCGCTTCCCGCAACTCGGGACGGTTGGTCATCGCCGTCCGAAACGCCGTTTCCGAGTTGGGAACGTCGTTTTCACCGGGTTCCGGCATCGAATCGGTCAGCACGATGGTCGCCGCGTCGAGTTCCGGATTGCCTTGTTTGCTGATCAACTGCTTCAGCGTGGTTTCCTGAATTTGCAGATTGGTCTGCGCCACGATCAGGTCGCGTTGGCTGGAGGCCACCTGCGATTGCACCGTCACCACGTCGAGGTTCGACAGAATCCCGATGTCTTTCTCCTTTTTCGTTTCGTCCAACAGCTCTTTCGAAGCATCCAGCGATGTCTGGGTCACCCGCACGTTGTCCTGAAACTCCGCCAGATCGTAATAGGCGTTTTCCATCGCGACGATACTGGCGATCACCTGCTGCCGAAAAACTTCCTGCGCGGTGCCCCGATTATTTCTCGCCACCATCATGAAGCGCTCGTTCGGCAAAAAACCGAATCCGGCCAGCAGCGGCTGGTTGACGCCCACCGACAGCCGCGAAGTCACATCGGGATTGAACAGCGTATTTTCCTGCGTAGTGCTTTGCCGCAGCGTGCTCAGCGAAACCGAGTAGCTGGTCCCTTCGGTGAACATCTGCGCGTAAGAGAACGAATTGGCCATCGCGTAGCTGGTGGTGGTGGGAATGCCCGAAACGACGATCGAATTGAGCGGGCTGGTGACGCGATCCCAGCTCCAGGCATAACTGACCGAGGGATCGAACGCGCCCGCCGAGCCGACGTACACCGCTCCGCCGCCGCCGGTGATGCCGCCGGCGTTGCCGGTTCCGCCGGTTCCGCCCGCGTTGCTGACGCCCGCGCCGATCGCGCCCGAATTCAATTCGCCCGGTTGCAGCGCGCCAGTAAACCCGCGGTTGGCCTGCCCCGATTTGGTGCGCAGAATGTCAGTGGCGGCAATCGGAATCACGTATCGCTCGATGTCGATATCCAGATTATTTTCAAGCGCCAGGGTCAAGGCGTCGGATAAGGAAAGTTCCAGCTTGCCATTGTGAATCAGCTCGCGCAGCCGCGGCGTATTTTCCATCACCGGATGCTCGATCGGTTGGGGAAAATACGGCTTCCAGATATCCGGAAACGGACTGGCCCCTTTGCCGATACTCTCGATAAAACTCTGCGAAAACCCATTGAGGAAGCCAGAGTTATCGCCGCCCTGCTGCGGCGCGCCCATCGCCAGCGCGAGACTGAGCGAAAAACAGCAGAACCGTAGCAAGGTCTTATTCATCGAATGCATGCGCACCTCTCTCAGGTATGTCTTTTGGCAGAGGAACAACGGTCAAACGAAACCTCGACAAAAAGAACGCTAAATGGCTTGACGATCAGAGCATTCCCGGAGTTACCCGAAGCGCCAATCGATCGATTCAATGGGGCCGGAAAATTTCGACAATCTGGCTGGAGTCGCGGATCAGGGCGCGCAGTTTGGCGTTCCCGCCGTCGCCGCAGCTCAGGTCGGGCGATTCCTGCCCGCCGGCGTCGATGTAGGTGCGGGTTCCGAACGAAGCGCTTTTGACGCAATGCCTCGCCGGCAGCGAATCGAGCGGCTGGGCGGCCTCGACGTCGGCATAAAGACGATCCACCAGCGATTTCGGAATGGTCTTCTGGATTTTCTTCGGTGCTTCGCCTCGCCGGATGGCGATGGGCCGCGGATGCGTCCTATATTCGGCCTCACCCGATTCCTGGACTACGATTTGAAACCCGGCCGTGTTGGTCGACCCGGAATTGACGATGGTCACCGATTGCGCCTGCAACGCCACGCTGAGAAGGGCCAGCGTCAGGATCGTTTTCATCACAGCCCGACACCATTGTCGCGCTTACCGCAGGCGGAAAGTGGCGTGGGTGTTGCAGGTTTTCATTTTGCCCCACAAAAAAACCAGCGCGAGGCCGGACCCGATCAACATTGCCGCGCCCGGCTCGGGAACCGAGGAATCCTCCTCCTCCGTGATGTTTTCGATGGAGGTGTCGACTACCATGCTCTGAACGATATCTACCGAGTAGCCCGCCGGTGGGTTGGAGCCGCAAACAGGCAAAGGGAGATTGTTCAGGTGGTAGCTGTAAACGTCACTGCCGGCGTTGCTCACGACGTCGCTGGTGACCGTCGCGCCGGAGACCGCGCCGGTCAGGTCCGTGTAGATGCTGGGCGACGTAAAAATCGGGTCGCCCATATCGTCCTTTCCCAGATAGTCCAGGCTCACGCCGCTAATCAGGCTGCCGGCTTCGGTGAGCATCTCATTCGGCGGCGTGGGGCAGCCTGGGAGATCCTGACCGTTAAATTCGTTGTCTTCGGCGAACTGCACGTTCGTAAGAGTCGTGAACGGCGTGAGGTTGTCCTGCAACAGCGGCGGCTGATTGCCCGTGTCCGTCGCGATGTCGTTGGCAATCAGCGGCCCCAGCGGGCTGTCGATCACGACGTCGCTAAGCGTCTCCAGCACCGTGGTGCCATCCGGGGCATACACGGTATCGACGCCGATGACGGCGTAGATAATGGCACTGTCGTTGAAGGTACAGGTAAGAGTGTCCGCATCGCAATTGACGAACGTCAGGTCGGCTCGCGCGGCGGGCATGAATGCGACAAGAGCAAGAAGGCACAGAAGCGTTCGGGTCACTTGATTCTTCTCCTTATGATCAGCAGCGCGATTCCACCGGGCGTCAGCATCCAAGACGCCGGCTCAGGCGCGGACGAATTCTCTGTTTCGGTGATGACTTCCTCGGAGGCGATGATGACCACGCTCTGCACGATGCGCACCGTATAACCCGCGGGCAGGGTTGTACCGCAAACCGGGGAGCTGACGTAAACATCGACGCTGAAAACGTCGTTGTTATAACTGCTGATCGTGTCGCTGGTGACGGTCGCGTTGGAAACCGCGCCGGTCAGATCGGGGTAGATGGCGGGAGACGAATCCGTTTCCGATCCCAGGAAGTCGATGGGTACTCCGCTGACGAGGTTCCCGGCCTGCGTCAGCATTTCGTTCGGAGGCAGGGGACAGCCGGCCGGATCCTGGCTGGAGAACTGGTTGTCTTCGTCGAATTGCGCGTCCGTAAGAGTGGTGAAGGGCGCGAGGTTGTCCTCCAACTGCGTCGGAAAAGTGGAGCCGTCGGTAGCGATGTCATTCGCGATCAGCGGTCCCAGGGCGCTCTCGAGGACAATGTCCTCCAGCGTCTCGACCACCGTTGTGCCACCCGGCGCGTAGACCGTGTCGATACCAACAATGGCAGCAAGGCTGTAAGAATCGCTGGAGCTACAAGCAAGGGTGTTCTCGTCGCAGTTGAACACGCCGACGTTGAAGTAGGTATCGGCCCGAGCGACCGTGCTCCCTGCGAGTACGGCGAGCGCGAAGAAATGCAAATGCGAACGTGTCATTGAATGGATCTCCTTCGACGCAAAATCGCAACACCGGCGAGCACAAGCGCCCAGGACGCAGGTTCGGGCGCCGAATTTTCGACTTCGGTGATATTTTCGACGTAGCTCTTAACCACGTCAGTCTGGGCCGTCTCAAGCGTGTACCCGGCCGGAATAGGTTCACCACAGTAGGATCCCGTAGTCGTGACGACCAGGTTGAAAGCGTCCAGGCCGTACTCGCTGACTGTGTCCGCCGTCACGGTCGCGTTGGAGACGGCCCCGGTCAAATCAGGATAGATGCTCGGCGAGGTCACTCCGCCACTGACCGATCCGTAGTTTATTCCATCGGTGATCAAATTTCCGGACTGAGTCAGCATCTCGACCGGCGGTAGGGGGCAACTGGTAGGGAAAAAGTCGAAAAGGCCATTGTCTAGATTGAACTGCAAATCGGTCAGCGTGGTGAACGGCCCCAGGCTGTCTTCCAACTCGGTCGGAAAGGTCGAACCGTCGGTGGCGATGTCATTGGCGAGCGTCGGCCCAAGCGGGCTTCCCAGAACCACATCCACCAGCGTTTCAACTACGGTAATCCCGTCCGGAGCGTACACGGTGTCAATTCCCACGATGGCGGGCATGACGAAGGCGTACGTTTCGGAGCACATCATCGTGTTTTCGTCGCAATCGACGTCACCAGGAAGGGTGAAGGTTGTGTCGGCTCGCGCGACGGGCACAAAGAAAACGGCCGCGGCGAGCAGCATCCAGGGGAGCAAGGGTTTCATGCGTTTTGTGCTCGCACTATCCTCTCGCTCACACCACGCGGACTCAAGATGCAACAGGCTCGCAACGTTGCAACCTTGTGCTTTCAACGGCGTATGCGTGCTAGACTAGAGCGGATTTGGAAGTATGGAAACGCCAGGCGCCACGCCGGCCAGTTCCGCCGAGGTTCGCGCCAACGCGATTCGCGGCTATCTGGACCAGCTTCTGGCGTCACCCCTATTTGCCGGATCGGCGCGTCGTGCGCAACTGCTTCGCTACCTGGTGGAACGCGAGCTGGCCGGGGAAGGCGAGCGCATCAACGAATACGCCATCGGCGTCGACGTGTTCGGCAAGCCCGATTCTTTCGATCCGCGCCTCGAATCGACCGTTCGCGCCGAATTCAGCCGGCTCCGCCAGAAATTGCGCGATTATTACGCGGCGGACGGGCAGGCGGATCGAATCTGCATCGAATTTCCGCGGCGCAGCTACGTCCCGGCGTTCACCTTTCGCGAACGGGAGCCGGGGCCGCATCCGGAAACGCGCGCGCGGCGGCGCTGGCCGGTGCTGCTCGCCGCCACCGTCATCGTCGCTGCCGCCGCGGCGCTGGTCGCGGTTCGAATTCTCAAAGCGCCGCGCCATCCCATTAACTCGATTGTGGTGCTGCCGTTCGAGAATCTTTCCCCGGACCATCACGACGACTACCTCGCCGACGGAATCACCGAAGAGTTAACCAACGACCTGGCGCAGTCGAAAGACCTGCGCGTGGTGGCGCGCACCTCCGCTTCGATCTTCAAAGGCAAGGCCGTGGACATCCGCGAAGTGGGCCGGAGATTGAACGTCGATACGGCGATCGAGGGCAGCATCGAGCCGCAGGGCGGCCGCATTCGCATCACCGCGCAGATGAATCGCACCTCCGACGGCTACCACGTGTGGTCGCATAGCTACGACGCGTCGGCCGAAGACGTGCTGGCGGTGCAGGAAGAAATTTCGCGCTCGATCGCCGCGGCCGTCGCCGGTCCAGGACGGAAAACGGTGGATGCTTATGCCCTGGATTCGACGAAAAATCCGCAGGCGCACGACCTGTATCTTCAGGCGAACTATCAGCTCTCACTGGACACGCCGGATTCCGTCAAGCAGGCGCTTGCGCTTTTTACCCAGGCCACCGGGAAAGACCCGTCGTACGTGAATGCCCTGGTCGGAACCGCGCGGAGCCGGATTAACCTGGTGCATCTGACCGTCGAGTCACCGGACAAGGCGTTTCCCGCCGCCCGGGAATCGCTCGAAAAAGCGCTTCAAGTGGACCCCTCCTGTGGCGAGGCTCGCGGGTTATTGGCCGTCATGATCGCCAGCTACGACTGGGACTGGCCGCGAGCGAAACAGGAATTCCGGCGCGCCATCGCCGACGGAGCGCGCGCGCCCACGCGGGCCCTGTTTGGGGCCATGCTCGCCATGCGGGGACGTTTTCAGGAGGCGCACGCTCAGGTCCGCATCGCCGCGGATCTTGATCCCCTCGGGCCGGGGCCGCGTTTTGACGAGTACATGGTCGATTTGCTCGAAAGGAAATACCGGGAGGCCAAGGAGGTCTTGGAAGGAATGTTGGAGATGAATCCCGGCGCGCTCGTCCCTCACTACCTGCTGGGAGAACTGGCCGCGGCCGAGCACGATTGCGCGGAAGCGGACAAAGAACTGGAGTGGAGCGCCAGGAAGTTCCCGTCGCCGCTCACCAAGGGCGGTCTTGCGGAGGCCGCGGCGTGCGCCGGTCAGAAGGAGAAAGCCCGTGCTTACCTGGCCGAGGCCGCCAGGCCGGATAAGGCGGGTTACGCCTCGCCCTATGAGCTGGCGGTGATCTACGCCGCGATCGGCGACAAAGAGACGGCGCTTACGCTGCTGGAGAAGTCGGCGGAAGGAAAAGAGATGCAGATTCTTTATCTGAAATACGATGCATCCTTCGATGGAATCCGCGCCGATCCACGATTCATCGCGCTCGAAAAACGCGTCGGCCTGGAGCCGTAGGCCTTTGCGTGACGCAACAACTGGCATGGAAGCAAAGTGGCGTAAGCCGCCAGGCTTGCGCTGCGGAAGGCCGGTTGCCGTGCCGCGAACGACGCAAGCCTGGCGGCTTACGCCACTCGATGCTCAAGTGTGGTGCAGTGTTTTCGAGGGTAACGCCCGAACTGCTTAATCGCCCGCCGGCTTCGATTCGGGTTTGCTTTCAGGTTTGCTTTCGGACTTGCTCTCCGACGGTTTCGATTCCGTCTTGGTTTCGGCCGGTTTGGAATTCGGCTGCGAGGACCCGCCCTTGGCGTAATCGGTGGCGTACCAACCGGTGCCCTTGAACTGGAACGCCGACGCCGAGATCAGACGCTCCACCTTGCCGCCGCACCCGGGATGGGTTTCAAGCGGCGCGTCCGAAAATTTCTGTATTACTTCGAAAACTTTGCCGCACTGCGCGCAACGGTATTCATACAGGGGCATGATCAGTTCTTGAGGGTAGTGATCACGCGGACGCGGTCCAACCCTTTCTGCATGATGGAATCGACCGGCGCGGGGCCGGTCGAGGGCGTATCGCTGTCATCGTCGTCGCTGGCCATCATCTCATCCTGCTGCACGTTGGGCGCGACGCCGGTGTCCTGAATGGCCTTTCCGTCCGGAGCGTAATACTTGGCCACCGACAGAATCACCGCGCTGCCGTCGTCCATGGTCACCGCTTTGCGCACGCCGGCATCGCCGTAGGTGTGTTCGCCGACCACGTCGGCGCGCTTGGAATCGAGCAGCGCCGCCGCGGTGATCTCCGCCGCACCCGCCGTCCCGCGATTCACCAGCACCACCAGCGGAGCCTTGGTCACCTGCTTCGAAGCCGCCGCGTCGAAATCCTGCCGGCTCACCTTCTGTCCTTGCAGATACGTGATCAGACCCTTATCCATGAAAAGATTCGCCACCGCGATGCCTTCCTCGTAATCGCCGGTGGAGCAATGCCGCAGATCCAGAACGAAACGTTGCGCGCCCTGTTTGGTCAGCGCGTCGATTTGCGCGGCGATGTCCTTGGCGCGGCCCGGCGCGAGCGAATACGTCTGAATCACGCCGACCTGCTGGCCCTGCTCCGTCACCAGCTTACCGCTCACCGGCGGATAAACCGGGTTGGTGCGGGTCAGCGTCAGGGTCTGCGGCTCGGATTTGCGGACGCGCAGCACGCTCATCTCGACCGAAGTGCCCGGTTCGCCGCTCAAAAGAATGTCGGCGAAGGCCAGCGGCATATCGCGCGTGGCCACTTTGTTGATGGACTCGATCACGTCGCCGGTGGACATTCCCGCTTTCGCCGCGGGGCTGCCCGGCAGAGCATCCACCACGCTCAGGTATCCGTAGCGGCGCGAAAGCACCAGGCCAACCTGCGCCTTGGGCGCATTCTTCGACTTGAGATATTGCTGATATTGGTCCGCGTTCAGATAGCTGGCATACGGATCGAGCGCCTCCAGCATGCCGTTGATGGCCCCCTCGGTCACCGCTTTCATGTTGGGTTCTTCCACATAATCGGACTTGATGCGCGACAGCACCTCGCTGTACACGCCCAGGTGAGTATAGGTATTGTCGGAAGACTCGCTGCGTCCACGCACGGCGCCGAACAGGAGCAAGCCCACCAGACAGGAGGAAGAAGCGACAACGGCAAATTGAAAACGACGATTCATGGGCAAAAAAGCCTCTACCGATCAGCATAGCAGACCGAATCGGCAAATCCAGGCCGGGCCGAGCGGTTTCGCTAGCGCCTGGCGATCTGCTCCCCGTAAAGCCGGCGGTAAACGTCGGCGTTTCGCAAAACCGTCTCGATATAATTCCGCGTTTCCGAAAACGGCACGGTTTCGACAAACTCCGCCGGCTCGCGGAAATCGCCCCAGCTCAGCCACGCGTGCACGCGGCCCGGACCGGCGTTATAGGCGGCCAGCGCCGCTTCCAGATGACCGTTCAAATCCGCGACAATGGTCCGGAAATAGTACGATCCCAATTCCAGGTTCACCGCCGGTTGAAACAGCCGCGCGGCGGAATAACGGACGCGCAGTTTGCGGCTCAGCGCGCGGCCGGTGGTCGGCTCGATCTGCATCAGGCCGCGCGCGTTGGCCCGGGAAACCGCTTTGGGATTGAACTCCGACTCCTGCCGGATCAGCGCCGCCACTAAAAACGGATCGAGGCCGTTCTGCCGCGAAAATTTCTCCACATCCCCGCGATAAGGCATGGGGAACGCCAGCTTCCAGAATTTCTCCGGCGCGGAATCGAGCGGCATATACAGGTAACCGCCGGCGTAATGTTTGATATAGCGCATCGCCTGATCCGGACCCGACTTGCGCGACGCCATTTCGGCCAGCTCCAGCGCGATGATGTGCGGTTGATCTTCGGTTTGCCCGGCGAATTTCAGCTCACCTTCAGCCCAGTCTTCCAGGTCCGCCGCCGCCAGCATCCGCGCCCGTTCGATGCGCCGCCGGGTGGTCTCGTCCGGCTCGAAATTCAGCTTACGCGCGCGCGGCGGAAAGGCAATTGACCGCAGGAATTCCCGCACCGAAGCGGACGGCGCCGCGCTGACGGTTCTCAGCCGTTCCCGGGCCAGGACGGCGTAATAATAATTCGGATATTCGCGGACAATTTCGTCATAATAAGCGCGCGCCGCGCCGGAATCGCTGCCTGATTCCGCCAGTCTTCCGGAAAAATACAAAGCCGCCGGCGAATTTTCCGACGCGGGAAACAAGCGCAAATGCGCCCGCAGCAGCTCGCCCGCATCGTCGCGGCGGCGCAGATAATGTCCCCAGGCGATTTTCCAGTGGCAGTACGCCGCCATCGGATCCTGCGGAAATGACTCGTAGCAGGCGCGGTACAGCGGCTCGTATTGGTCCAGATCGTTTTCAAGCAGATGGGAATTGGCGTCGGAAACAATCGCCTCCAGCCGCCATTTCGACTGCGGATACAGGCGCGCCAGCTTGTCCAGCGCGGCCTGCACCTCTTCGTGATTTTTCAGCCGCCGCGCGGCCATCGCCAGATAAGCGATGCGCTCGGCGTCGGCCTCCGGCGAAGAAAGTTCCAGCTCGCGCAGATAACGTTGCGCAAGCAGCGTGTCCTTCGCCTCAAAATCCGCCACGCCCATGCGCACCCGAGCCAGATCCCGCGCCGCTCCGCCGAGCCGCGGCACAATCGACGCCAGTTCGCGCCGGGCCCGCGCGTAATTGCCGGAATCGAGCAGTTTCAAGGCGCGGCCCAGCATCGCCTCGGGCATCGCCGGCGGATATTCGTCGCCCAGTTCGCCGTGCAGTTTGGTCAATTCCGCATCGGCCTGCGCCGCTTCGGCGGACAGCGGATGGTCATAATAAACGTGCTGGAAATAGACCGCCGCGCTCACCTTGTCGCCCGCCGCTTCAAAAGCGGCCGCCATGGCCGAATCGCCCGCCGGCTGCGGCAGCGTCGCATAATTTTTCCGCAGAATTTCCACCGCCGCCGCGGCGTCGCCGCTTTGCTCGTAAGCGTGCGCGGCCAGCATCACCGCACGCGAGGCCAGCGGCGATGGCGGCGTTTGCTCCCACACCGGCGCGAGCGCCTTCGGAACGTCGGCGTAATCCTGCGATTGAAACTCCGCCGTGGCAAGAAACCAGGCGACGTAATCGGCCAGCTTCGGCAGCTTCTTTTGAAGCGGGCCGAGCAGCGCGATCGCCTGCGCATTGCGCCCGGCGTCGATCGCGGCCGAGGCGTCTTTCAATTCGAGCAGCGGATCGCTCGCGCCCGTCATGGCCGCAGTCCATGCGAGCCCGGCCAGGGCCAAGCCGGTCGCCCAGCGGTGGTGGTTAAGCCAGTGGCCCCGGATAACCCGGTCCCAGCAGCGTTGCGTCATCATTTGCCAATACTCGCAGCAACTCGGAATGAAGATAATCGGCAGTACGGCTTCCGTTCTTGAGAAACCGTTCCTCAAACACCCGGCGCGCCGCGTCGATGTGCGGCTTCAGCGCGGTATAAAGGTCCCGCGCCGCGCGCCCGGCTTTGACCGCCGCGCCTTGATAAAGCTGAATTTCGGCGATTTTGACTTTCGCGAACCGCTGTGCCGCGACGTCGGGGGCGGGACCAAACGGCGCCCCGGCCGCGGCCGGAGCGGTCAACGCCGCGAGCGACGCCAGCAACTCCAGCGCGCCGGCGTCATTCGCAAACACGCGCCCGGCTTCGAGCACCGCGGTGTTCCATTCCGGCTCATTCCCGGCCGAACGCATCCGCGCCACGGCTCTCGCCAGTTCGCCGATGACTTCGCGCCGCGCCCGCGCGATTTCCGCGTCCACCGCGCCGCGCAAACCCAGGAACAGCTCGTCGAGAGTTCTTTCCTGCAAGGTATATTTTCGCACGTTTGCAGCTGGTTGTTCCCAAAAAAAATCACGCGCCAAGAAGTGCGGCCGCCGAATGAGGTTCAGCGCCGCCGCGTCTTGATGACGATCGGCGTGCCCTGAAATCCGAAGCGTTCGCGCAGGCGGTTGATCAGGTAGCGTTCCGCGGAAAAATGCATCTGGCCGGCGCGATCGGTGAACACCAGAAACGACGGCGGGCGCACCGAAACCTGGGTCATGTAGTAAATCTTCATGTGGTACTCCCAGTTCAGCGCCTCGAGGAAGCGGTTCAGCTCGCCCGTGGTGATGCGTTTGGAGGCCGATTCGTAGGCGCGCTGAATCATTCCGAAAACGCCGCGCAGCCCCGCGCGCTTTTTCGCCGACACCAACGCAACTTCGGCATAATCGAGAAATTTCAGCGAATCGCGCAGGTCTTCCTGAAATTTCCGCTTGCCCGATTTCGCCGCGTCCCATTTATTCACCACGATCACGATCGCGCGGCCTTCTTCGTGCGCGTAGCCGGCGATGGTGGCGTCGAGCGCCAGCACTCCTTCGCTCGCATCCAGCACCAGCAGCGCGACGTTGGCCATCCGCAGATGGCGGCGCGCCATCACCACGCTCAGTTTTTCCGCCATCATTTTCGTTTTGCCCTTGCGGCGGATGCCCGCGGTGTCGACGAAAACGTACTGAACACCGTTGTGCTCCACCGTTTCATCGACGGCATCGCGGGTGGTGCCGGCCACCGGCGACACGATGGCGCGTTCGGCTCCGGCGAAGGCATTGAGCAGGGTCGATTTGCCGACGTTCGGCCGGCCGATGATGGCGACCTTGATTTGCGCGGCGCGCTCCGGCTCAGGCTGCGGTTCCGCCGCGGCGAAATCGCGGGTGACGTGAGCAAGCAGCGGGTCCAGCCCCAGATGATGTTCCGCGGAAATCGGAAAAACATCGCCAAAGCCGAGCGAGTAAAATTCGTGCGCCAGGTCCTCTCGCTTGGGCGAATCGATTTTATTGACCGCCAGCGCGACGGGCTTTCCCAACCGGCGCAGCATGGCGGCGAGGTCGCGGTCCGCGCCGGTAATTTCGGTGCGCCCGTCGATCAGAAAAATGACCTGCGCGGCGCGATCGAGCGCGACTCGGGCCTGCTTCAGAATTTCCGACGGAATCAGTTCGGAATCATTGGGGATGATGCCGCCGGTATCGATCAACTCGAAACGCCGGCCGTGATAGTCTGCTTCGCCGTGGATGCGGTCGCGAGTGATGCCCGGCTCGTCGCCGACGATCGCGCGGCGCGAGCCGAGAATGGCGTTAAATAGGGTCGACTTGCCGACATTGGGCCGGCCGACAATGACGACTGATGGGAGATCGCGCACTTGTTCGATTGTGGCATGGTCAGCCTGGATACACAAAAGCGGGTACAATGAGAGCAGAAAAAGAACATTTTATGGCAAGAATTCAACCGGTTCTGACGGCCACCGAGCTTGCGTTAGTAGACCAGATGGCGGAACTGACCGGGTCCAAGCGCACGGAAGTGATCAAGAGCGCCTTGGCTGTGTATCACTGGTTCGTACGGCAGGCGTTGACCGGCAGCCGCGTCGTGGCCCGCAAGCCCAGCGGTGAAGAAGTCGCCATCGAGACGCCGGAACTGGCGGCTCTGGAAGGCAGGGGCAACCGGCTCAGCCCGGAAGAACTGGGCTTGCTGGCGAAACGGCTGGCAGCGGCGACGAACGCGGCTGAAGCAGCCAGAATCCGCGAACAGCTCACCCGCGGCTTTTACGGGATCTGAGTGCCGCGAGTCCGACGCCAGAATATCCCGCCGGCGCTGTTCCAGCACCTGCTCGATCGCTTGCAGAGCCGCAGAATTTCCGCGCCTCAACTGGAGCAACTCGCGCGATGGCTCGACGGCGAGCCGGAAGTGCCGAACGGTCCGTGGTACAAACGATTTTCCGGAATGACGGTCTGTGGCGAGGGTGAATTGATCAAGACATTTCTGCTGCCGGGGCAGGCGCCCAAGGGCCGCCATGTTCCATAACCCGGCCCGGCGCGTGCGAACATAGAAGTTCACCCCATGCATTCGAACCCCTCCATCCGCAATGTCGCCATTATTGCGCACGTCGACCACGGCAAAACCACGCTGGTGGACGCGATGTTCCGCCAGTCCGGAATTTTTCGCGCCAACGAACAGGTGGCCGAGCGCGCCATGGATTCGAACGAACTCGAGCGCGAGCGCGGCATCACCATCTTGTCCAAAGCCACCGGCGTGCGCTATCACGACGTGAAAATCAACATCGTCGACACGCCCGGCCACAGCGATTTCGGCGGCGAAGTGGAGCGCGCGCTGAAGCTGGTCGACGGCGTCATGCTGCTGGTGGACGCGAGCGAAGGTCCCCTGCCGCAGACCCGCTACGTGCTCATGAAAGCGCTCGAAGCCAAGCTGCCGCAGATCGTGGTGATCAATAAGATCGACCGTCCCGATGCGCGCATTAAAGAAGTGCTGAATGAAATTTACGATTTATTCATCGATTTGGACGCGACCGAGGACCAGCTTGATTTTCCGGTGATCTATACCAACGCCAAACTGGGCATCGCGCGCCGCGATCCCGAAGGTGACGAAACCGATCTGCGCGCGTTGTTTGAGGCCATCCTCCAGCATATTCCCGCGCCGGTGGGAGATCCCGAAGGCGTTTTGCAATTATTGGTGGCGAATCTCGATTACTCGGATTATCTGGGCCGCCTGGCGATCGGCCGCGTGTTCAACGGCACGCTGCGCTATGGCGACGAAGTGGGCATCGCCAAGCTCGATGGATCGATGCATAAAACAAAAATCACGAAATTGTATTCTTTCGAAGGATTGAAGCGGGTCGATGAAACCATGGGCCGGCCCGGCGACGTTCTGGCCATCGCCGGCGTCGAAGGAATCACCATCGGCGAGACCATCACCAGCGCCGAAACTCCCGCGCCGCTGCCGCATATCCAGATCGATGAGCCGACCATCGCCATGACCTTCACCATCAACACGTCGCCTTTTTCCGGCAGAGAGGGAACTTACGTCACCTCTCGAAACTTACGGGACCGGCTGGATAAAGAGCTGCTCACCAACGTCTCCATTCGCGTCGAAGAGGCCGGCGGACCGGATTCGTTCAAGGTGATGGGCCGCGGCGAATTGCAGCTCGCCATCATTATTGAAATGATGCGGCGCGAAGGCCACGAGCTGGCGGTCGGCAAGCCGGAAATTCTGACCAAAACGATCGATCACAAATTGAGCGAGCCGGTGGAGCTGCTGGTAATCGATTGTCCGGAATCGTTTGTCGGCGTGGTCATCGAAAAATTGGGCCAGCGCAAGGGAAAAATGGCCAAAATGATCAACCACGGCTCCGGCCGCGTGCGGCTGGAATTTCACGTTCCGTCGCGCGGACTGATCGGATTGCGCAGCGAAATGCTGACCGACACGCGCGGCACCGCGATCATGCATTCGCTGTTTCACGGCTATGTCGAATGGCAGGGCGACATCCCGACCCGGCCGACCGGATCGCTGGTGGCGGATCGCGCCGGCAGGGCCACCGGTCACGCGATTTTCAATCTTCAGGAGCGCGGCGAAATGTTCATCGAGCCGGGCACGGACGTGTACGAAGGCATGATCGTCGGCGAAAATGCGCGCGATGCGGATCTGAACGTCAACATCGTCAAGGAAAAAAAGCTGACCAACATGCGCGCCTCCACCGCCGATGAAGCCATCCGTCTGGTGCCGCCGCGAATTTTAAATTTGGAACAGGCGATCGAGTTCATCCGCGACGATGAGCTGGTGGAAGTGACGCCCCAATCGATCCGGCTGCGCAAGAAAATTTTGAAGGCGAACCAGCGCTAGCAGGGTGCTGAAAAAGGCCGTAGCAATGTGGGCAAGGCTCGCAGCCTGCGGCGGATTCGTAATCCGCCTGTTCGGTTGCAACACGATAGGCGCAGGCTGGGAGCCTACCCCACGTTTTCCGCGAATTTATCGGACACCACATTGAAGCTGTAACGCCTGACCTGCGGGCGCGTCTTGGGGAGTATGCGCCGTTTGAAGCCGTTCGCGATACTGGCCCTGATTCCCGTGGCGGCCATGGCGCAGCCCGCCTGGCTTCAATTCGCCGGCAACGCGGCGCATTCGGCGGCGGCAACCGTTCCGGCGCAGAAGTTAGCCAGGATCGTCTGGCAGACTGCCGTCGATCTGGACCCGCAATATTCGAGCAACGAACTGCTGGCGCATTACGGTTCCCCGCTGGTGACCGCGGCCAATACCGTGATTATTCCGGTGAAAACCGGCGCGGCCGGAGGATTTCGCGTCGACGCACGGGCCGGATCCGACGGCGTTCTTCAATGGAGCCAGACCAGCGACTACATTTTGCCGCCGCACGACTGGACCCCGGAGTTTGCGCCGGTGCTGGTTGCAAACCGCGTCTATTTCCCGGGTGCCGGCGGGACCATTTATTACCGTGACAATCCCGATTCGCCGGGCGGAACGTCGGGACAAATCGCGTTTTACGGATTCTCGAATTACCAGGCCGACCCCGCCGCCTACAGCAGCAGCGTGATCATCAACACTCCCCTGACCGCGGATAGCGCCGGCAATATTTATTTCGGATTTATCGTGGTCGGCGCGGCTCCGCTCGGACTCAGCAGCGGAATCGCGCGGGTCAGCGCCTCGGGCCAGGGTTCCTGGGTTTCGGTAACCGCGGCCGCGGGCGATTTGAGCATGACCGAAGTGAAGCAAAACTCGGCGCCGGCGCTGAGCCTCGATCAGCAAGAGCTATACGTCGCCATCAGCAACGGGATTAACGGGTACCTGGTAGAGTTGAACGCGGCGTCGCTCGCGCCGGCGGCGCGAATCGCGATGATCGATCCCAAATCGGGCGAGGGCGCGTGGCTCGACGACGACAGCTCCTCAGCCCCAACCGTCGGCCCCGATGGCGACGTTTATTATGGCGTCCTCGAAACGCCGCCAATGGAAAATAATTACCGCGGCTGGCTGCTGCACTTCGACGCGAATCTGACCACCATGAAAACGCCGGGATCGTTCGGATGGGATGACACGGCGTCGGTGGTGCCGGCGTCCCTGGTGCCGTCCTATCAGGGCACTTCGCAATATCTGGTGATGACCAAGTACAACGACTACATCGGCGCCGG
>Ga0335073_10000867_pt1 | contig 39855 bp, 36 predicted proteins | sample Lox_Sample_22_FD_207093 | JGI IMG/M metagenome (GOLD analysis project Ga0335073, IMG submission 207093) | Soil microbial communities from Loxahatchee National Wildlife Refuge, Florida, United States - Lox_Sample_2.2 | ecosystem: Environmental > Terrestrial > Soil > Wetlands | place: USA... | reverse complement strand
GGCGGGCGGGGCCGCGCCGCGGGGCGGCCCCGGCCGGCCGGCTGCTCGGCCCGGCCCGCCGGAGCACCAGCGGCGGCTGCCGCACGGCGGTCATGCCGGCCCCGGTCCCGCAGCGGCGGCCAGCACCGGCTCGGCCTGGCCGGTCAGCCGCAGGAACGCCTCGTCCAGGGTCGGCCCGCGCACCTGCATCGCGGTCGGCTCGATGCCGGCCTCGTCCAGCAGCCGGACCGCGGCCATCAGCAGGCCGGCCCCGTCGCCGCCGGCGGCCCGGACCGCGGACCCGTCCCGCTCGATCCGGACGTCCGGCAACCGGCCGAGCACCCCGGCCGCGCGCTCGGCGGCGGGCACGTCCGGCAACACCACCTCCAGCACGGTCGCGCCGACCATCGCCTTCAGCGCGGCCGGGCTGCCGTCGGCTATCACGCGGCCCCGGTCGATCACCGCGACCCGCTCGGCCAACCGGTCCGCCTCCTCCAGGTACTGGGTGGTCAGCACCACCGTGGTGCCGCCGCCGACCAGCTCCCGGATCGTCTCCCACAGCTGGTTGCGGCTGCCGAGGTCGAGGCCGGTGGTCGGCTCGTCCAGGAACAGCACCGCCGGCCGGGCCACCAGTGCCGCGGCCACGTCGAGCCGCCGCCGCATGCCGCCGGAGTACTCGCGGACCGGCCGGGTGGCCGCGTCGGCCAGCTCGAAGCGGTCGAGCAGCTCGTCGGCCCGGCGGCGGAACACCGGCCGGCGCAGCTGGCTGAGCCGGCCGATCAGGCGCAGGTTCTCCCGGCCGGTGAGATTGGCGTCGACCGCCGCGTACTGGCCGGCCATCCCGACCAGCCGGCGGACGGCGGCGGCCTCGGCGACCACGTCCAGGCCGTGCACGACGACCCGGCCGCCGTCCGGGTGCAGCAGCGTGGCCAGCACCTTGACCGCGGTGGTCTTGCCGGCACCGTTCGGGCCGAGCAGGCCGAACACGCTGGCCGGCGGCACCTCGAAGCACACCTCGGCCAGCGCGGTGAGCGAGCCGAACCGCTTGGTCAGCCGGTCGACCGAGATCGCCGGCGCGGTCACGGCACCGGGTACCCGGCGGCGTGGATCATCGAAACCTCCGTTCGGGCGTCCGTCCCGTGCGGTCAAGCCTCACCGGCCGGGGCCGGGGACGGCCAGGGTCGAAGGTCGCATCTCGCCGCGGACCCCGGCCGGGACCTACGCTTCGCCCCGGGCCACCGGCAACACCCGGGCAGGGGGAACAGCGCATGGTCACCGTCGCCGACATCCGGGCGGTCGCCCTGCCGCTGCCGCGCACCTACGAGGCCCTGATCCGCGACCGGATCAAGTTCAAGGTGGGGCGGCTGGTCTACCTGAGTATCGCGCCGGACGAGCGATCCATGGGGTTCGCCTACCCCAAGCACGCACGGGCCGGGCTGGTCGCGGCCGAGCCGGCGAAGTTCTTCCCGCCCGGCCGGGCCGATGAGCGCTACAACTGGGTGCAGGCGTGGCTGGCACCGCTGGAGCCCGCCGAGCTGCGCGAACTGGTCGTCGACGCCTGGTGCCTCGCGGTGCCGAAGTCGGTCTCCGCCGGATACCTCGACAGCATCGGCTGATCGCCGCTATCACCTGTGGTTTTGCTTGCAATCACGAATGGTTCTCGAACACCCTTCGAGGACCTGATGTATTGCCCGCCACCTGACGGATTACCGCTGTGCGCTGTTGGCGTGATCTGTCCGTTACAGCAGACTTGTGACGGTCGGTCGAGGGCCCGCCGCGCCCCGGCTCGCGCCGTACTCGACGGAAAATCCTGAAAGGTCTCTCACGTGGATCGCGCCGTACTGCCTGCCCCGCCCGGATCGAACCCCGAATGGGGCATCGACGATCTCGATCTCGACGCCTACTTCGAGCGCATCGGATACACCGGTTCCCGCGACACCACGATGGAGACGCTGCGCGGTGTCCACCGGGCGCACGCGACCACGATCAGCTGGGAGATCCTGGACATGACGGCCGGCCGGCAGGTCGCGCTGGACCTGCCGGCGGTTCAGCAGAAGATCGTCCGGGACGGCCGCGGCGGCTGCTGCCTGGAGACCAACCTGCTCTTCGCCGCCGCCCTGGAGCGGCTCGGCTTCCCGGTCGTCCGGCACATCGCCCGGGTGCGCCGCGGCAGCAACGCGATCCGCACCCGCTCGCACGCCGTGCTGCTGGTCGAGGTCGACGGCGAGCTCTGGATGGCCGATCCGGGCTTCGGCGACGAGAGCCCGCTGGAGCCGATCAAGTTCGCCGACGGCGCGACGCTTACGGTGGGCGACTGGACCTGGCGGCTGGACGCCGACGGCGAAGACTGGGTGCTGCGCTGCCTGCACGCCGACGGCTGGTTCGACGTCTACGCCTTCCGGCTGGAGCAGCACTTCTTCCTCGACTTCGACATGATCAACCACTTCTCCTACGCCGACCCGCGGTCGATCTTCGTCGGCAAGCTGGTGGTGCAGCGCGGCGACGAGAAGATTCGCCAGGTGCTGAAGGAGAACGTCCTCACCACCCAGCATCCGGACGGCACCGTCGACACCCAGACGCTGTCCGGCCCCGAGGTGGCCGACGCCATGCGCGACGTCTTCGGCATCAGGCTCGACGAGGGTGACCAGAAGTTCCTGCGCGAGCGGTACTAGCCGCAATCCCCTTCCGACGGCGAGGGATTCGTCAAGGCAGGACGCACGAGAGAGGCTGCACGTTGAGAAACCCGGCGAAGCAGAAGGGCCTGTACCTCGGGGTGGTGGCCGAACGGGCCGCGGTCCGGAACGGCGCGACCGAGCTCGAACTGGACCACGACCTCGACCTGGCTCCCGAGGCCGGCCGCCGGCTCACCGTGACCGACCTCGCCCGCTACGTCGACGACTACGGCGCGCGGCTGTGGGCGGCCGGGGTCCGGCCGAGTGCCCGGGTGGCGATCCACAAGGCGAGCAACTTCGACATCTACCTCCTGGCCAGCGCCGTCGCCCGGATCGGTGCGGTGCCGGTGATGCTCTCCCCCGCGCTGGACGGCGACAGCGTCGCGGCGCTGCTGGAACGGCTCGACCAGCCGTACCTGCTCACCGACACCGGCAAGCTGGACGGCACCTTGGCCGGCCGGGAGCTGGCGGCGAGCTGCGCCGGCATCATCCTGGCCACCGGCTCCCGGCCGGGCGCCGTCTCGCTCGCCGACCTGGCCGGCTCGCCGCGGCGCCGGCCGATCTACCAGGACCTGGACGAGCCGGCGCTGATGACGCACACCTCGGGCACCACCGGCCTGCCCAAGCTGGTGGTGCACTCGGCGCGCACGCTGTACGGGCGGTTCCGCCCCCAGCGCCGGCTGATGTCCTTGATCCGAAGGAAGGAAACCGTCGCGGTGCACGTGTCCTACGTGCACTCCCGGATGTTCCTGGCGATGGCGGTGCTGCTGCCCCGGTCGATGCCGGTGGTCATCATGAGCGACGGCGAGCCGGAGCAGGTCGCCGAACTGTTCGCCCGCACCAAGCCGGGTTTCATCGAGACCCACCCGAACTCGTTCATGGAGTGGGAACCGCTGGCCCACGACCCCCGGGCGCCGCTGGCCAACGTGAAGTACTTCAGCACCACCTTCGACGCGATCCACCCCGGCACGATGGACCGGCTGCTCAAGGCGTCCCGGCGCCGGTTCCCGTTCTTCTTCCAGATCTACGGCCAGAGCGAGTGCGGGCCGCTGATCGGCCGCGGCTACACCCGGCGCAACGCGCACAAGGCGAACGGCCGCTGCCTGGGGTACCCGATGCCGGGGATCAGCAAGTTCCGGATCGTCAGCCGCGACGGCCGGCCGCCGTCGAAGGACAATCCCGGCTACGTCGAGGTGTTCACCGTCGGCCGCGCGGTCACCTACTACGGCGAGCAGGAGCGTTTCGCCAAGCAGGTCAACGGAATCTGGTGGCGCGGGATGGACATCGGCTACCGCGGCCGGTTCGGTTGCCTGCACCTGCTGGACCGCGAGGTCGACCAGATCCCGAACGTGCACAGCACCCTGGCGGTCGAGGACGCGGTGCTGTCCCGGCTGGCCGAGGTCACCGAGCTGGTGCTGGTGCCCGGGCCGCGGCAGGAGCCGCTGCCGGTGGTCTGCACCCGGGACAACCAGCCGCTCGACCTGGACCGGTGGCGGGAGGCGGTGCGGGAGTTCCCGCAGCTGGCGCCGCCGATCCACCTGCCGCTGAGCGAACTGCCCCGCACCGCGACCATGAAGGTGCAGCGGATCGAGCTGGCTCGCCGACTCTGCGAGCAGATGGCGCAGAGCTGACATGGCCGGCCCGGAGCTCGTTCCCGGTGCCGACTGCGACGTGCTCGTGGTCGGCGCCGGGCCGACCGGCCTGCTGGCCGCCTGCGAACTGCTGCGCCGCGGGGTGCGCGTCCGGATCGTCGACCGGGCGGCCGAGCCGTCTACCGTGCCCAAGGCGCTCTCGCTCTGGCCGCGGGCGCTGGACATCCTCGCCGAGGCAGGCCTGGGCGAGGAGATTCGCCAGTCCTCGCAGCGGATCGACGCCTTCAGCTACTACTCCGACCGGACCCCGCTGGCCCGGTTCACCTTCACCCCGGACCTGGCCTCGCGGATCCTGCCGCAGCCGGTGACCGAGCGGCTGCTGCGCGGCCGGCTGCACGAGCTGGGCGGCAAGATCGAGCGCCGGGTGCGGCTGCTGGCCCTGGACGAGCAGCCCGACGGCGTGCACGTGCTGCTCGAACACCCCGACGGCGGGCTGGAACGCACCCGGGTGCCGTTCGTGGCCGGCGCGGACGGGGCCACCAGCACGGTCCGCGGCCAGATCGGCTCGGGCTTCGCCGGCAGCACGTACGAGCGGTCGTTCGCCCTGGTGGACACCCGCATCGAGGGCGAACTGCCCGACAACGAGGTGCAGTACTTCCAGGCGCCGTCGGGCACCCTGGTGATCGTCCCGGCGCCGGACGGCGTCTTCCGGTTCCTGACCGTGCTGCCGCCCACCGTGGCCGCCATCGACGTGCCGATGATGCAGGCGGTGCTCGACGACCGCGGCCCGGGCGGGGTCCGGATCGCCGAGCCGGTGTGGCAGACCATCTTCCGGGTGCACGCCCGGCACGCCACCCAGTTCCGCCGGGGCCGGGTGTTCCTGCTCGGCGACGCGGCGCACGTGCACAGCCCGGCCGGCGGCCAGGGGCTGAACAACGGCCTGCAGGACGCGCACAACCTGGGCTGGAAGCTCGCCGCGGTGGTGCACGGCGAATCGCCGATGCCCTTGCTGGACAGCTACGAACCCGAACGGCAGACCGCCACCCGGCGGATCGTCCGGGACACCGACGTGCAGACCCGGGCCTGGATGGTGAAGGGCCGCGCGCAGCTGCTGGCCCGCGACGCCGCCTTCCGGCTGCTGGACACCACCGGCGCGGTGTCGCGCTGGTACGCCCCGGTGATGGCCGGCCGCCGGCTGGCCTACCCGCCGACCCGGCCGGCCCAGCAGCCGGCCCGCACCGCCGGCTGCGGCCTGGTCCGGCGGCGCCCCACCGGGCTGCGGATCGGCGCGGTCTTCCCCCGCCCGCTGCTGCCGGTCGCGGCCGGCGACGAACCGCCGGGCTGGCTGCTCGCGGTGCTGCCGGCAGCGTCCGGCGACGACTGGCTGGCCGACCCCGGTTGGCTGGCCGACCGGCGGTCCGGGCTCGACGTGGTGCGGCTCGCCCCGGCCGCGGGCCGCGAACTGGGCTGCCGCCGGCCGGGGTTCTACCTGGTCCGGCCGGACGGGCACCTCGCCGCGCACGGCCACGCCGAGGATCTGGACCGGTTGCGGGACGAACTCGACCGGGCACTGACCATCACCGGCCGGGAACTGGAGGAGCAGCGGGCATGAGCAGCCATCCCTGCGTCGCGATCGCCTATCACTCGGGGTCCGGGCACACCGCCGTGCTGGCCGAGGCGGTGCGGACCGGCGTGCTGGACCAGGACGGCATCCCCACCGTCATCCGGGTGGACACGATCACCGAGCCGGACTGGGCCTGCCTGGACGCCGCCGACGCGATCGTCTTCGGCGCGCCGACCTACATGGGCACCGCCTCGGCCGCCTTCCACGTCTTCGCCGAGGCCACCGCCGGGCGCTGGTCGGCCCGGGCCTGGCGGGACAAGCTCGCGGCCGGCTTCACCATCGCGGGCGCCATGAGCGGCGACAAGCTGGTGACCCTGCAGTACTTCGTCACCCTCGCCTCGCAACACGGCATGCACTGGATCAGCCTCGACCTGCTGCCCGGCTGGAGCTCCACCCGGGGCGCCGTCACCGACCTGAACCGGCTCGGGGTGACCCTCGGCGTCGGCGCGCAGGCCAACACCGACGAGGGCCCGGAGGGCGTCCCGCCGGCCGACCTGGACACCGCCCGCTACCTCGGCCAGCGGATCACCACGGCCGCCCGCGCGTTCCTCGGTCCGCACTACCCGTCCGGGCTCGGCCGAGCCGACACCGCCTTCGACCGGGTGCCCAGGCGGCCCCGGCGGGCCCTCGCCAGGGAGTCGTGAGCAGCGATGACGGTTGAAATCCATGTGGATCCCGGCCTGGAACGCAGCATCCACCAGCGCACCATCCTGGTCGCGATCGAGAACGACCTGGTGCGGCACGGGCTGGCCAGCATGTGCGGCCACATCGACGCGGTCGGCGACGTCTGGACCTGCCAGCACGAGGAGCAGGCGCTGTCGCTGCTCAGCTCGCACCGTCCCGACATCGTGCTCTGCCAGGGCACCGCGCCGGCCGCCCTGGCCCTGGTGCAGGCCGCGGCCCGGTACAAGGCGCAGGCGCTGATCCTGCTCGACGACCTCGACCTGGGCGGCCTGGACGAGACCGTGCTCGACGTCGCCGACGGCTTCCTGCTGCGCGACCAGGTCTCGGTCGAGCTGCTGGAAACCGCGGTCAGCCGGCTGGCCGACGACCAACTGGTGCTGCCGAACGAGCTGGCCCGGGCCCTGATGTGCCGCGCCCGCACCGCGCCGGCCGCCCGGTCGGTGCCGCAGATCTGCCTGACCGGCCGGGAACGCGAGGTGCTCGACCTGCTCAGCCAGGGCCTGAGCAACAAGCAGATCGCGCGGCGGCTCAGCATCTCCGAGCACGGGGTGAAGCGGCACGTGACCAACCTGCTCGCCAAGCTGAACGCCCCGAACCGGACGCTCGCGGTCGCGGTCGCGCTGCAGCAGGGCCTGCTGGCCTGCGGCGAGGCATGACCACCGTGGACGACCCGGCCCCGGTGGTCGGGTTGCCGGAGCGTGGCGACTTCGCCGGCAGGATCGGCCTGATCGAGCCCGCCGGGCTGCGCACCGCCGGCTACGCCCGCGCCGCCTACATCGAATCGGTCGGCCCCGCCGAGGCAATCCGGATCGGCGAGGTCGCGGTGCCGCCGCTCGGCCAGTCCGACGTGCTGGTCGACGTCGAGGTCACCACGGTCAACCCGGTCGACACGTTCGTCCGGTCGGGGCTGTTCGCGGTGCCCGGCCCGTTCCCGCTGGTGGTCAGCCGCGACCTGGTCGGCACGGTGCGCGAGGTCGGCTGCGGGGCCAGCGGCTTCGCCCCCGGCGACCGGGTCTGGTGCAACAGCCTCGGCCACGGTGGCCGGCAGGGCGCCGCCGCCGAGCGGGTGGCCGTCGCCGCCGACCGGCTCTACCCGATGCCGGCCGGGGTCGGCGCGGTCGACACGGTGGCGGTGCTGCACCCCGCCGCGACCGCCTACCTCGCCCTCTTCACCCACGGCCGGCTGCGCGCCGGCGACACCGTGCTGGTCTCCGGCGCGGCCGGCAACGTCGGCTCGGCGCTGGTGCTGCTGGCCGCCTGGGCCGGCGCCACGGTGCTGGCCACGGCGCGGCCGGCCGACGCCGAGCACTGCCGATCGCTCGGTGCCGTCGAGGTCTTCGACTACACCGACCCGAACCTGGCCGGCCGGGTCCGGGCCGCCAGCCCGCGCGGGGTGGACCTGGTGCTCGACACCTCCGGCGTGAACGACCTGACCACGTCGGTCGAGGTGCTGGCCCGGCGCGGCCGGATCGTGCTGCTGGCCGGCGCCCGCACCCGCCCGGTGCTGCCGGCCGGGGCGCTGTACATGAAGGACGGCGCCATCGTCGGCTTCGTCATCTCGCACGCGGGCGTCTCCGAACTCGCCGAGGCGGCCGGGCTGATCAACCAGCTGCTGGCCGGCGGCCAGCTGCGGGCCCGCACCGTCGAGGAGCGGCCGCTGGCCGCGATGCCCTCGGTGCACCGCGAGCTGGAGGACGGCCGGCTGCGCGGGGTGCGCACCGTCCTGCACGTCTGAGGCGGGAGTCCGCCACCGGGCTCCCGCCTCGGGAGACGTTGCCTGCCGGTACGGGCCGGTGCCGGCCGCTACCGGCCGTCGCCCGTCCGCTGCGAGGTCGCCCGCCGCTACGGGCGGTGCTCTGTTCCGGGCCGGTGCTGGCTGCTAGGAGACGTTGCTGGCGCGGTCCGGGGTGCGCTGGGCCAGGGCGGTCACGGCGTGCGCGGCCGAGGCCAGGGTGACGTGCCGGTGCCAGCCGCCGAACGAGCGGCCCCGGAAGTCGCGGATGCCGACCTCGTCGCCGATCGCCGTGGCGCTCCAGGCGACCCGGTCGACCATCCGGCCCAGCTGCAGCAGCGCGCCCGGTGCCGCACCGCTGAGGTTGGTCAGCCAGCACTGGGCCGGCCACTGCCGCCCCGGCTGCCCGACGCCCAGCAGCATCAGCTCGCCACCGGCCGCCACCCGGCCCTCACCGCCGCCGGACTGCGGCCGGCTGGTGAGCATCCGCACCCGGACCGCGGTGAACAGGCTCGCCCGCTTGGCCTCCGGCGTCCCGTCGTCGGACCAGGCGACCAGCCGGCGCATGTTCTGCACCCCGGAGAGGATCTGGCTGGCCCGCAGCGGCCGGGCCGTCCCACCGCGGGTCAGCGACTCGACCGACAGCAACGGCACGTCGTCGTCCACCCGGGCCAGCAGCGGGCGCCGGGCCGCGGCCAGTGGCAGCACCACCTGGGCCGCGTCCAAGGCCCGGGCGTCGAAGACCACGGGCCGCACCGGCAGCTGCCAGCCGGCCAGTTCCAGCATCGCCCGCACCATGCAGGCCTCGAGGCTCTCGGCGGCGATGTCGTCCGGGATCGAGGCCTTGCGGCGGCGGGCCGGGTCGGCGAGCCACTCCTCGGGCAGGTGCAGCCGCCACGAGATCGGGCTGCACATCCGCTCGGAGCCGGCCCAGACGCCGATCGCGTGCTGCACGTTGACCAGCTGGCCCATCGCCGGCACGAACCGGCGCTGGACGCCGACGGTCTGCTGGCCGGTCATCGGCGTGATCATCGGAGAGAGCACCCAGGCCTGCGGTGGCGCGGTGCGCAGCAGGTAGCGACAGAGTGCCTGCCGGACGCTGCGCCAGTCCCAGGTGGAGGAGTTGATGAAGTGGTGCAGGCTCTGCTCGTTCGCCTGGATGCCGAAGGCCGAGGCGATGTTGCGGATCGACTTGCGGCCCTCCACCGACAGCAGGCCCTCGAGATACTGCGAGCCGTTGCGCCGCTGGTCGCTGCGCGGCAGGGAGCCGAAGAGCTGGCTGCTGAGCTCGGCCAGCACGGCGTCGGAGGAACCGGCGGAACCGGCCGCGACGGCTGCGGTGCGCTGGTCGGCGATCGACACGACGGCAGTGCGCATTGTGTGCCACATCCTTCGTTCCTGCGGTGCTCGATGGTGCGAGCGCCGCTTCGGGTGCATCAGCCTCGGTACGGGCTAATGGCGGACAACCTCACTAGGGACGAACCAATTACTGAGAGCGATAAATCAGCAGACGTCGAATTTGATGATTGCGCGGTGGAACTCTTCATTTCTTCTGAATTTGTTTGCACAAGCTTTCTTGCCGGCCACCTCGCGTCCGGGGCTGGCCGGCCGGGTGCGGGCGGTCAGCGACCGGCCGGCTGCAGTTCGCCGGCGAAGCCGTCCCGCCACGAGCGGTACCGTGGCGTCCAGTCCAGGGCGCGCTTGGCGTTGATGTTGTCGGCGCCGCGCAGCTTGGTCATGAACGCCACCCCCCAGCCGCCGACGGCCATCTTCGCCAGGAACGCCGGGGCGCCCTTCGGCTTCTTGGCGCCGAGCAGGTCGGCGAAGACCGGCAGCCAGACGTTCATCGGGGCCGGCTCGTCGTCGACCACGTTCAGCGCCCCCACCGCGTGCCCCTCGACGGCGGCCAGGATCGCGGTCGCGGCGTCGTAGGAGTGGGTGAAGGAGAAGACCGAGGTGCCACCGCCGACCAGCGGCACCTTGCCGGCCCGCACCTGCTGGGTGAACGAGCCGTCGGCCGCGTAGATCGAGCCGGGGCCGTAGAGGTGGCCGAAGCGCAGCACCAGGCCCTTGACCTCGGCGGTGCGGCGTTCGAGCTCGCGCAGCGCGCCCAGGACCGGCTCGAACTGCGCCGGCGGGGACTGCCAGAGCGAGGCGTCCTCGGTCGCCGAGCCCTTGCCGTCCGGGTCGTAGGCGTAGGCCAGGCCCTCCGCGACGAACCGGCGGACCGGCGTCCCCTCGGCCGCGTCGAGCAGGTTGCGGGTGCCCTCGGTGCGCAGCCGGTTGGTGACCGCGAAGTCCTCGGCGAGCTTCTTCGGGTTGATCTCGGCCGGGATCGCGGTGGCCACGTGGACGATCGCGTCCGGCGCCTGGTTGCGCACCACCTTGGCGATGCCCTCGCGGTTGAGGATGTCGGCCAGCACGATCTCGGCGCCGTCGGCCTCGGCCTGCTGGGCCCGGTCCCGCGAGCGCGACACGGCGACGACCTCGTGGCCGGCCGCGCGCAGCACCGGCACCGCCTGCCTACCGATGACCCCGGTCGCGCCCGCTACCAGGACTCGCATACTGCCTCCACCGATCCATGCCCGGGCATGCCGGACTCACTGTCACAGATGGCGCCGAAACGCCAAGATGGATCACGGTGACTGCTCCAAGAATCCGCTCGCGATGAGCATGGAACGCCCCCGTAGTCGTTTCGGCGGTTATGCTACCGAACTCGACATATGGTGAGCGTACTCTCTCAATAACATCATCTTAAGAGAATCCGACATTTTCCTAGTCGGCAATGTGTTACCGACCGGTACGCCCCGACTTTGCGGGCTTCCAGGGGCGAGGCGGGGTCGCGGCGGATCGTCTGGCGGCCGGGCGAGGACGCCCGGACAGCCCGTGCGGGCATGGCAAGGCAACCGTGCGGGCACGGCGATGCGCACGGTGGGCATGGCGAGGCGCACGGTGGCGCGCGGCAGCCCGGCGCCGGCCAGCGGCAGGCGCCGGGTCGGCGGCGGAGCCGGTCAGTAGGCCAGCCGCATGGCCCCGTCGAGCCGGATGACCTCACCGTTGAGCATCCGGTTGCCGACCACGTGCGCGACCAGGGCGCCGAACTCCTCCGACTGGCCGAGCCGCTTCGGGTACGGGGTGTGCGCCACCAGCGCCTCCACGTCCGGGGCCGGCAGCGTCGCCATCATCGGGGTGTCGAAGAGCCCCGGGGCCACCGTCACCACCCGGATGCCGTACTTGGCCAGGTCGCGGGCCAGCGGCAGCGTCATGCCGCAGATGCCGGCCTTGGCCGCGGCGTAGGCCGTCTGGCCGCGCTGGCCGTCGTAGGCCGCGATCGAGGACGTGCACACGATAACGCCGCGGTCGCCGTCCTGGTCGTCGTTGCCCTGCATCGCCTCGGCCGCCAGCCGCACCACGTTGAACGTGCCGACCAGGTTCATCCGGACGATGAGCTCGAACTCCTCCAGCGGGAACGGTCCCTGCCGGCCGAGCAGCCGGCCGGACCGGGCCAGGCCGGCGCAGTTCACCACCGCTCCCAGCCGGCCGAGCTGCCGGGCGGCCTCGATCGCGGCCCGGATGTCGGCGGTCTCCACCACGTCGCCGGGGACGAAGCGCACGTCGTCGCGGCCGAGCTCGGCCATCGCCTTCTCCCCGCGCTCGACCGACCGGCCCATCAGCACGATCTTGGAGCCCGCGGCCAGCAGTTGCTGCGCCACCGCCAGGCCCAGGCCCGAGGTGCCGCCGGTGATCAGGGCGACGTTGCCGGTCAGATCCATCTGTTCCTCACTCCTCGGTGCGGCGGGCTCTCGTGCGGTCGGCGGCTGCCGGGCCTCAGGCACCGGGCCTCAGGCGCCGGGCCGGCCGTCGAAGGACGGCGTCCGGCGCTCGATGAACGCCGCGATGCCCTCGACGGCGTCGGTGGTCCGGGCCAGCCGGGTGAGCGTGGCCGACTCGTCCTCCAGGTGTTCGGCCAGCGAGCGCCGGGACGCCTCGCCCAGCAGCCGGGTGGTCTGGCCGTAGGCCTGGGTCGGGCCGGCCGCCAGCCGCTCGGCGACGGCACGGGCGGCCGCCGTCGCGGTGCCGGCCGGCACCAGTTCGGTGCACAGGCCCCAGTCCACCGCCTCGGCGGCGCCGGCCACGTGGCCGAGCAGCGTCATCCGCTGTGCCCGCCGGATGCCGATCAACCGCGGCAGCAGGTAGCTGGTGGCCGCGTCCGGGGTCAGCCCGAGGGCCGCGTAGGCGGACCGGAACGTGCTGCCCTCCTCGGTGATCACCACGTCGCCGAGGCAGGCCAGGCCGAGCCCGGCACCGGCTACGTGGCCCTGCGCGGCGACCACCAGCGGGGCCGGCAACGCGGCCAGCCGGCTCATCGCCGCGTGCAGGTAGCCGGTCACGGTGCCCAGGTGCTCGGGCAGGTCGGGCCGGCCGGCGAAGCTCTTCAGGTCACCGCCGACGCAGAAGTGCTCCCCCGCCCCGGTGAGCAGCACGCAGCGGCTGGCCGCCGTCCGCTCGGACAGGGCCGCGGCCAGCAGCTCCTGCGCGGTCAGCAGGTCGATGGCGTTGCGCCGCTCGGGACGCGCCAGCCGCAGCTCGGTCAGCCCGCCGGCGTGCCGCACCTCGATCCGCCGGAAGCCGGGCAGCGGCTCGGCCTGGCTGGCACCGGCGTCGAGAAGCCGGGTCACGACGCTCCCCTCCCACGCTCCCGCGCGGTCACCAGGCCTGCACGAAGTCCCGCTCGCCGGCCCAGCGCACCACGGTGCCACCGTGGCTCATGCCGGCGCCGAAGGACACCAGCACCACGTTGTCGCCGGGCTTCACCCGGCCGGCGTCGATCGCCTCGCGCAGCGCGATCGGCACCCCGGAGCCGGAGGTGTTGCCGTACTTCTGCACCGTGGTCAGGGTCTTCTCGGCCGGCAGCCCGAGCCGCTCCATCATCAGGTGGATCAGGTGGTAGTTGGCCTGGTGGAAGATGATCAGGTCGACGTCGTCCATCGCCAGGCCGGCCTTCTTGACCAGGCCCTCGGTGAAGTCCGGGATCCGGTCCAGCGCGTAGTCGCGCACCGACCGGCCGTGCATGTAGCAGAAGTTGTCGCCGTAGGCGGTCTTCTTCGGGCTGCCGTCCGGCCAGCTGCGCTCCTCGCGCATCACGTACGCGGTCTCGTACGTGGTCGGGTCGCTGTGCATGAGCGCGGGCGAGACGCCGAACTCGGGTGCGGTCGGCTCCAGCAGGTAGCAGGCGCCTGCGTCGCCGAAGATCACCCCGACGGTGCGGTCCTCGGGGTCGAACAGCTTGGTGGTGACGTCGGCGAGCACCACCGCGACCCGCCGGTACTGGCCGGACGCGACGTACTTCGCGCCGACGTCGAGGGCGAACACGCCACCCGGGCAGCCGCCGCTGTTGACGTCGAAGCCGGGCACGTCGCGCAGGCCGGCCTTGCGCATGATGGCCACCGCGGCGGCCGGGATCATGTGGTCGGGCGTGTAGGTGCCGCAGATGACCAGGTCGATCGAGTCCGGGCTGACCCCGGCCTGCTGGCAGGCGTCGAGCAGCGCGGCCGCGCCCAGGTCGGAGGTGTTCTCCTCCGGCGCCGACCAGTGCCGGGTCGTGATGCCGATGTTGGTGGTGATCCACTCGTCGGTGGTGGTCAGCCGCTGCTCGAGGTCGGCGTTGGTCACCACCTGCTCGGGGATGCGCACGCCAATGGCCCTGATGCCCACGCCGAACCCGGCAGGGTTCGCCGCATCGTCCATCGTCACGGTCTGGCCTCCTTGCGATCCTGGCCGGCACCCACACCGGCGGGCGTCCTTGCCCGCGGTCCGGCACCCGGCCGGCCGCGCTCGCTGACGCGGACTTCTGGCGGTGGGGTCGAACGGAGACCCGAGGCCGGCAGCCTGCCGGGCCCGTGCCGGCAAGCGGCAGGTTCGGGTGATTCGTTCGGATTTCATGCTCCCCCGGCACCCGGCGCCCGGCGGGAGTGCGTTCGGGGTGCTCGAAGGCCATCGCCGTCCGGGTACCGCTGGGGGTACCCGACCGGCTACCCCAGCGGGGCGGCCGCTCGGCGGCGACGTTTGGGGTTGAGCGGGCCGCCCCGGGCGGTGAGATGCTGCTATTGCCTCATGCATGGGTAAACGCACTAAGTGGGCGTTGTGAGCATGTCGTGTCGTATTGAGGAGCAGAGCCGGCCCCGGCGCCGGATGGAACCGCGCTACCGGCTCGGCACCCGCCCGTTCGTACCTGCCATCGGAGGTGAAGTGGACAGCGCACCGTTCGAGGACCGACCGGAAGCCGCCGCGCAGCAGCCGCCCTGGGACGACCCTGACGGCGTCGCCCGGGTCCGCGCGCAGCTGGCCGCCAGCGCACCGCTCGTCCGCACCGAGGACGTGGCGGCGCTGCGCGGCCTGCTGGCGGGGGTCGCGGCCGGCGAGGCGCTCGTGGTGCAGGGCGGCGACTGCGCCGAGGACCCCGACGAGTGCGACGGGACCAGCGTCCGGCGCAAGGCCGCGCTGCTCGACCTGCTGGCCGGCAAGCTGGCCCTGGCCGCGGACCGCCCGGTGATCCGGGTCGGCCGGATCGGCGGGCAGTTCTGCAAGCCCCGCTCCGCGCCGTACGAGCAGGTGGGCGACGAGCTGCTGCCGGTCTATCGCGGCCACATGGTGAACCGGCCGGCGCCGACCCCCGAGGCGCGCCGCCCCGACCCGCTGCACATGCTGACCGCCTACCGCGCGGCGGCCGAGGTGATGAGCCACCTCGGCTGGCACGGCAGCACCGCGCGGCCCAGCGCCGACGACCCGGTCTGGACCAGTCACGAGGCGCTGCTGCTGGACTACGAGCTGCCGCTGGTGCGCCGGCAACCGGACGGCAGCCTGCTGCTGGCCTCCACCCACTGGCCCTGGATCGGCGAGCGCACCGGCCAGCTCGACGGCGCGCACGTCGGGCTGCTGGCGCAGGTCGCGAACCCGGTGGCCTACAAGCTCGGCCCGCGGGCCCGGCCGGAGGAGCTGCTGCGGCTGTGCGAGCGGCTCGACCCCGACCGGCTGCCCGGCCGGCTGACCTTCATCGTGCGGATGGGGGCGACCACCGTCGCCGAGCTGCTGCCCCGGCTGGTCGCCGAGGTGCGGCGGGCCGGCCACCCGGCGATCTGGCTGAGCGACCCGATGCACGGCAACACGGTGACCGCGCCGACCGGGCACAAGACCCGCTACCTGCACGCGATGATCGCCGAGGTGCGCGCCTTCCAGCAGGCGGTCCGGTCGGCCGGCGCGCGGCCCGGCGGGCTGCACCTGGAGACCACGCCGGACCCGGTCGAGGAATGCGTGCTGGACGAGGCCGCTGCCCACCGGATGGGCGCCAACTACCGGTCGTTCTGCGATCCCCGGCTCAATCCCGAGCAGGCCCAGCTGCTGGCCGCGGCCTGGCGCCCGGACGGCCCCGGCGAGCAGCCGAACCGGACCCGGTCGCACTACTGGCGGCGCGAACCGGCGGTCCGGCGGTGACCGGCTCCGGACGGCAACACCCACCACGGCAGGACGAGGCGACCCAGGGGACGGCGATGGACGGCATGGCAGGCAGGACCGCGCTGGTCACCGGCGCGAGCGGCGGCATCGGCTCCGAGGTGGCCCGCACGCTGGCCGGGCTCGGCTGCCAGGTGGCCCTGGTCGACCGGGACGCCGACCAGCTCGACACGCTCGCCGAGAAGCTGCGCACCGAGGAGTTCGCCGTCACCCCGTTCGCGGCGGACGTGACCCGGGCCGACGAGGTCGAGGACGTGGTCGCGACCGTCGAGGCCGAGCTGGGCGAGCTGGACTACCTGGTCAACGGGGCCGGCGTGCTGCGGATGGGCGAGGCGCGCACGCTGTCCGAGCAGGACTGGCTGCAGATGTTCGCGGTCAACGTCACCGGGGTGTTCCTGATGTCGCGCGCCGTGGTGAACCGGATGGTGCCGCGGCGGCACGGCGCGCTGGTGACCATCGCCTCGAACTCCGGCGGCACCGCGCGGGCCGGCATGGCCGGCTACGGCGCCACCAAGGCCGCCTCCAGCTACTACACCCGGACCCTCGGACTGGAGGTGGCCCGGCACGGCATCCGGTGCAACGTGGTCTCGCCGGGCTCGACCGACACCTCGATGCTGCACTCGATGTGGCAGGACGACAGCGGCCGGCAGGCGACCATCGCCGGCTCGCTGGACACGTTCAAGGTGGGCATCCCGCTGGGCAAGCTGGCCCAGCCGTCCGACGTCGCCGACGCGGTCGCGTTCCTGCTCTCCGACCGGGCCGGGCACATCACCATGCACGAGCTCGTCGTCGACGGCGGCGCGACGCTGGGCGTCTGAGCGCCCGACCGCAGGCACCGTTCCCGCACCAGACCCGAAGGAGAGCACCGTGGCCGGTATCCCGACGATCGAGAGCTTCCGCCCGATCGCCGACGACCTGCCCGCGAACACCGCCGGCTGGCGGCCGGACGCAGCGCGGGCGGTGCTGCTCGTGCACGACATGCAGAACTTCTTCCTGCGGCCGTTCACCGACGAGCACCGGGCGCACCTGATCGACCGGGCCGGCCTGCTGCGGCGGCGGTGCGCCGAGCACGGGGTGCCGATCGGCTACACCGCCCAGCCCGGTGACATGACGCCGGACGACCGCGGCCTGCTGGTGGACTTCTGGGGCGCCGGCATGAAGGCAACCGCGACCGACCGGCAGGTGGTCGCGCCGCTGGCCCCGGGCCCGCGGGACTGGACGTTCACCAAGTGGCGCTACAGCGCCTTCTTCCGGTCCGGGCTGCTGGAGCGGATGCGGGCGGCCGGCCGCGACCAGCTGATCCTGTGCGGGGTGTACGCGCACATCGGCGTGCTGATGACCGCGGTCGAGGCGTTCAGCAACGACATCGAGACGTTCCTGGTCGCCGACGCGGTCGGCGACTTCACCCCCCGGCACCACCGGCTGGCGCTGGAGTACGCCGCCAACACCTGCGCGGTGGTGCTGACCGCGGAGGAGGTGTTCGCGTGACCGCTCGTCCGACCGGCAGCGAGCTGCTGGATGCGATCCTGCGCGAGCCGCCGGGCCCGTTCGCGGTGCTGTTCCGGCCCGAGACGACCGGGCCGGGCGTGCTCACCGTGCTGACCGGCGAGGTGTCGCAGCCTGCCCGGCTGGCCGACATTCCCCTGTCGGACGAGGCCGAAACCGCACCGACCGGCGCCGACCGGCACGAGGTGCTCACGGTCATCCCGTACCGGCAGGTCGCCGAGCGGGGCTTCCGCTGCGTCGACGACGGCGCGCCGCTGATCGCGATGACGGTCACCGCCCAGGGCACGGTGGAGGTGGCCGAGGCCCTGCGGCGGATCCCGGATCCGCCCCTCGAACTGGCCAACGTCGGCTTCGACCTCGACGACGAGAGCTACGCCGAGACCGTCCGCCGGATCCAGCGGGACGAGATCGGGCGCGGGGTGGGCGCCAACTTCGTGCTCAAGCGCTCGTTCGTGGCCGACCTGGCCGGCTTCACCCCGACCACCGCGCTGTCGCTGTTCTCCCGGCTGCTGGCCCAGGAGTCGGGGGCGTACTGGACCTTCGTCGTGCACACCGGCGAGCGCACCTTCGTCGGGGCCAGCCCCGAGCGGCACCTGAGCGTGCGGGACGGCATCGCCACCATGAACCCGATCAGCGGCACGCTGCGCTACCCGGACGAGCGCGGCGCCTCGCTGGAGGAGGTGCTGGAGTTCCTCACCGATCCCAAGGAGATCGACGAGCTGCACATGGTGCTCGACGAGGAACTGAAGATGATGAGCCGGATCTGCCACGACACGCCGCGGGTGATCGGCCCGCAGCTGCGCGAGATGGCCCGGCTCGCGCACACCGAGTACTTCATCGAGGGTGCCAGCCGGCTCGACCCCCGGGACAGCCTGCGCGAGACGCTGTTCGCGCCGACGGTGACCGGCAGCCCGCTGGAGAGCGCCTGCCGGGTGATCGAGCAGTACGAGCCGGACGGCCGCGGCTACTACAGCGGCGCCATCGCGCTGATCGGCCGGGACGGCGCCGGGCAGCGGACCCTCGACTCGGCGATCCTCATCCGCAGCGCGGAGATCTCGGCCGACGGCCGGCTGCGGGCCGGCGTCGGCGCGACCCTGGTGCGGCATTCCCGGCCCGAGGGCGAGGTGGCCGAGACCCGGGCCAAGGCGGCCGGGCTGATCGCGGCGCTGACGGCCAACCGGTCGCCGAAGCTGAGCGAGCACCCGCAGGTGCGGCGGGCCCTGGCCGAGCGCAGCACCCAGATCGCGAGCTTCTGGCGGGCCGGGCGGCCCGACCACCGGGCCGACCCGCACCGGGAGCTGGCCGGCCGACGGGTGCTGGTCATCGACGCCGAGGACACCTTCACCTCGATGATCGACAAGGAGCTGCGCTCGCTCGACCTCGACGTCACGGTGCGCCGCTACGACGACCCGTACCGCACCGAGGACTACGCGCTGGTGGTGATGGGTCCCGGGCCGGGCGACCCGACCGACCTCGGGCACCCCAAGATCGCCCACCTGCACCGGCAGCTGCGCGCGCTGCTCGACGGGCGCAGGCCGTTCCTGGCGGTCTGCCTCAGCCATCAGGTGCTCTGCCTGCAGCTCGGCCTGCCGATCGTGCGCCGGGAGGTGCCGAACCAGGGCATCCAGCTGACCGTCGACCTGTTCGGCACGCCGGAGACGGTCGGCTTCTACAACACCTTCGCCGCCCGGGCCGAGGCCGACCTGCTCGACCTGCCCGATGTCGGGCCGGTGCGGATCAGCCGGGACCCCGAGACCGGCGAGATCCACGCCACCCGTGGCGGGTTCTTCGCCTCGACCCAGTTCCACGCCGAGTCCGTGCTCACCGAGAACGGTCCGGCGATCGTCGGCCAGCTGCTGCGGCCGCTGGCCCGGTTGGCCGGCACCCCGGCCCGGCCGGAGCAGTCCCTGGCCGTGACCGGCTAGCACCTCACCCTGTTCGATAAGGAGAACGCTCACATGTCAGCCGCCCGACGGATCGACGTCCACGCGCACCTGGTGCCGCCCGGCCACCCGGAGTGGCTGCGCACCCAGGGGGTCGAGGAGCAGCTGCCGCCCTGGTCGCCCGACGAGGCGCTGGCCATGATGGACCGCAACGACATCGCCGCGGCGGTGCTGTCGGTCTCCGAGCCGGGCGTGCACTTCGGCGACGACGCCACGGCCCGGGCCAAGGCCCGCGAGCTGAACACCTACACCGCCGAGGTGGTGGCCGGCGCCCCGGGCCGGTTCGGGTTCTTCGCCACGCTGACCCTGCCGGACGTGGCCGGCGCCATCGCCGAGGCCCGGCACGCCCTCGACGAGCTGCAGGCCGACGGCGTGCTGCTGCTGTCGAACGTCGAGGGTCGCTACCTCGGCGACGAGGAGTTCGTGCCGCTGCTGGCCGAACTCGACAAGCGGGCCGCGACGGTGTTCGTGCACCCGGCCTGCCTGCCCGGCGCCCCGGCGCTGCCCGGGCTGCCGCCGGCCGCGGTGGACTTCCCGTTCGAGACCACCCGGACCGCGGTCAGCCTGGCCCAGCACGGCCGGCTGGAGCAGTTCGAGAACCTGAAGTTCATCCTGCCGCACGGCGGCGGGTTCCTGCCGTACCAGGCGTTCCGGGTCGCGCCGTTCCTGGCCAAGGACGGCAACCCGGCCTCGGCCATGGCGGTGCTGCGCCGGTTCTACTTCGACACCGGGCTGTGCACCACGCCGGCGGCGCTGCCCAGCCTGCTCGGCTTCGCCGATCCGGAGCGGGTGCTCTTCGGCAGCGACTACCCGTTCGTGCCCGAGTTCGCGATCGGGCTGTTCGACTCGCTGGCCCAGGGCTATCCGATGGACGACGACCGGCGCTCCCGGCTGGCCCGGGACAACGCCGCGGCACTCTTCCCGCGGCTTGCCGGCTGAGTTGACGAAGCCGACATTTCACCTTTGAAACCCGAATACCCCTGCGACGAGGCTGGAAATCATGACTGCAAGCACCCTGCACACCCCCCTGCTCTTCGACGTGCACGTCGAGGTGACGGTGGCCAGCACCCCTGACCAGGTCTACGCGCTGGTCACCGACCTCGGCCGAAGCGGCGAGTGGAGCGAGGAATGCCTCGGCGGCAGCTGGATCTCCGGCGAGCCGGCCACGGTCGGCGCGGTGTTCCAGGGCGAGAACGACCGGTCCGCCGACGTGGTCGCCTGGGCGCCGGTCGTCCGGGGCCGGTGGAGCACCGAGTCCGAGGTGGTGACCGCCGAGCCGGGCCGGGTCTTCGAGTGGGCGATGCGGACCAAGACCGGTGCCCGGCAGGAGAGCGTCTGGGGCTTCGAGATCGAGCCCGCGCCCGGTGGCGGCAGCCGGCTCGTCCACCGGTTCCGGATGGGCGCGCCCACCGAGGGGATCCAGGGCATCACCTCGGAGATGAGCCCGGCGGAGAAGGAGCAGTTCTTCACCGAGTGGGGCGCCAAGCTGCACCACGACATGGCGGTCACCGCCGGCCGGCTCAAGCAGATCCTCGACCGCGCCTGACCAGCGCGGCGAGCGGCACGTCCGGCGCCCGGGCAGGTCACCGGCGCCACGAACCACGAGAGGCTTGACCGTGATACTGCAGCGCATCGGCAATCGGGGCATCGGACTGGGCACCCTTTTCGAGCGGGGCGCGGCCCGGCATCCCGGCAACGAACTGGTCCTCGACCACGAGCTGTCGGTCGCGCCGGAACTCGGCAGGCGGATCGGCATCGCCGCCGTCGCCGAGCTGATCGCCGACCTGGCCTCCCGGCTCTGGGAGGCCGGGGTGCGCCCGGGTGACCGGGTCGTCGTCTACAAGTCCAACGGCTTCGACATCACGCTGCTCGCCTGCGCGGTGGCCCGGGCCGGCGGCGTGCCGGTGCTGCTGTCGCCGATGCTCGACGGCGCGACGGTGCTCGAACTGCTGCGCCGGGTCGGCCAGCCGTTCCTGCTCACCGACGAGGCCAAGCTCGCGGCCGACCTCACCGACGAGGTGTTCGGCCTGGCCGCCCAGGTGCTGCTGGCCAGTGGCGAGCACCCGTCGGCGGTGTCGCTGCGCTCGCTGGTGAACTGCCCGCGCCGCGCGGTGATCCCGCGGTCGCCGGACGAGCCCACCCTGATCACCCACACCTCCGGCACCACCGGCACCCCGAAGCTCGCGGTGCACACCAGCCGGACGCTGCAGGCCCGCTACCGGCCGCAGGCCACCGCGGTCACCCCGATCATCCGCAAGGGCGACACCGTCGCGATCCACGTCTCGTTCGTGCATTCCCGGCTCTTCACCGCGATGGCGATCTCGCTGCTGCGCGGCCTGCGGATGCTGGTGCTGGTCGACGACCGGCTGGACCGCGCGGCCGAGCTGTTCGTGGAGTACCGGCCGAGCATCCTGGAGGCGCATCCGAACTCGTTCATGGCCTGGGAGCCGATGGCCACCGACCCGCGCCGGCCGCTGGCCGGGGTGAAGCTCTTCAGCAGCACGTTCGACGCGATCCACCCGCGAACCGTGCACACCCTGCTCGGGGCCAGCGCGCGCCGGCTGCCGCTGTTCGGCCAGCTGTACGGGCAGAGCGAGGTCGGCCCGGCCGTGGTGCGCGCCTTCACCCGGCGGCACCCGGAGGGCGCGGACGGTCGCTGTGTGGGCATGCCGTTCCCCGGCATGACCGACGCGCGGGTGGTCAGCCGCAACGGGCTGCCGCCCTCGCGCACCAACCCCGGCTACATCGAGGTGCGCAGCGACGGCCGGGTGCGCACCTACCTCGGTGAGCAGGAGCGGTACGACCAGCAGGTCTCCGACGGCGGCTGGTGGCGGATGGGTGACGTCGGCTACCGCACCCGGCTCGGCTGCGTGCACCTGCTCGACCGCGAGGTCGACCTGATCGAGGGCTTCGGCAGCACCCTCGCGGTCGAGGACGCGCTGTTCGGCAAGCTCGCCGACCTGCGCGAGGTGGTGATCATCCCGGGGCCGGACGGCCTGCCGGTGCCGGTCATCGCGCTGGACGACGGCGCGCGGCTGGATCCGGCCGAGTGGCGGCGCGCCACCGCCGGGCTGCCGCCGATGGCTGAACCGGTGCAGTGGCGGCTGTCGGACCTGCCGCACACCGCCACCACCAAGATCAAGCGGCTGGAGCTGGCGCGCATCATCGCCGAGCGGGCGCAGGGACCGGCCGAGCAGGCCCAGGAGCGCGTCGGTCGCTGACCGGCCCGGACATCGCACCGGCCGACGCGGCCGGGCGGGAACGGAGCAATCATGCCCACGACGGTGATCGTCGGCGGCGGCATCGGCGGACTGGCAACGGCGCTCAGCGTGGCCGCGGCCGGCCACCGGGTCACCGTGCTGGAGCGGGCCGAGCAGTTCGCCGAGATCGGCGCCGGCATCCAGATCGCACCGAACGGCATCCACGCCCTGGACGCGCTCGGGGTCGGGCCGACCGTCCGGCGGACGGCTGTGCAGATGGACGAGCTGCGCTTCGCCGACGGGATGACCGACCGGCACGTCACCAGCCTGCCGCTCACCGAGGGGTACCAGCGACGGTTCGGTTCGCCGTACTTCGTGGTGCATCGCGCCGAGCTGCACCGGCTGCTGCTCGACGCCTGCCTGGCGCATCCGGCGATCACGCTGCGCAGCAGCTGCCCGGCGACCGGCTACCGGCAGGACGGCTCGCGGGCCGCGGTGCTGCTGGCCGGCGGCGAGCCGGTGACCGGCGACCTGGTGATCGGCGCGGACGGCATCCACTCCGCGCTGCGCCGGCAGCTGGTCGGCGACGGCGAGCCGCGGGTGCTCGGGCTGACCGTCTACCGCACCATGGTGGCGATGGAGGCGGTGCCCGAGGAGCTGCGCTTCCCGCGGACGGTGGCCTGGTGGGCCGGTCCCGGCCGGCACCTGGTGCACTACCCGATCGCCGGTGGCCGGTTCCTGAACGTGGCCGCCAGCCGCGAGACCGGGGTGACCGAGCCGATCGCCGGGGTGCCGGTGCCGGACGAGCTGGTGCGGGCCGAGTTCGCCGAGATGGGCGAGACCACCCGGCGGCTGATCGCCCTGGGCACCGACTGGAAGTCCTGGGCCCTGGTGGACCGGGAGCCGGTGCACGCCTGGACCGACGGCCGGGTGGCGCTGCTCGGCGACGCCGCGCACCCGATGCTGCACTACGCCGCGCAGGGCGCCTGCCAGGCGCTGGAGGATGCGGTGCTGCTCGGCCGGTTGCTGGCCGGCCCGGGCGAGATTGTCCAGCAGTTGCAGACCTACAACGAACAGCGCCGCGACCGGACGGCCCAGATCCAGCGGATCTCGCGGGAGAGCACCCAGCTCTGGCACCCGGCCGGCGAGGCCGCCGAGGCGCGCAACGCGATGCTGGCGGCACTGTCGCCGACCGAGCTGCACGATCAGATCGCCTGGCTGCACGGTTACCAGCTGCCCGCCGAGGACGAGCTGGCATCCGAGCACGCAGCCGCCCAGCCCGTCAGCTGATCCCTGGTCGAAGGCACCGAAGACAGGTCCGCAGCCGACCGGCTGAGGTTCGGTCGTCTGCGCGAACGCAGCTTTCGCCCGCGCGGTAAGCCCCATCACTCCCACGACTCCTGCTTCCCCTGTGCCGTCGACGGGCACAACGGCTCGGCGGACTCGCTCCGCTGCTGGGGTTGAGGTGGTGCTCGAACGTCCGGTGCGGGCACCACTTCCAGGTTCGTTGGCGCGTGCGGTGGCGCTGCCCGACCACCTGGTCCGGATGGTGCACCCAGTGCCCGGGGTCGCCGGTCGGGATCGCGCCAGCCGCCGTGGTGGGTGGTGGCCTGTCCGGCTCGCCGTTCGAGGTCGGGCAGGTCGATGGTGACGATCAGCTGGGCGGGCAGCCCGGCCTGCTGCGGGAGTTGGCCGAAACGGAGCAGGAGCTGGCCGGCGTGTTCGAAGGCGTCGTGCCACCGCTGCCCGACCGACCGGGTGCCCGCACACCCAGCTCATCAGCCTGGCGCCGCTCGGCCGGCGGGGTCAGCGCCCCACCGTAGGTCTGCGAACGTCAGCCGGCGACCGGGAAGTCGGCCAGCCGGCTGAGCTTGTCGGGGTTGAGCAGCGCGTAGATCTCCTGGATCCGCCCGTCGCGCACCCGCAGCGACACCAGCTGGTCGCCGTCGGCAACCCGGGTGTGCAGTGCGGTGTGGCCGTTCACCTCGACGAGTTCGGCCTCGCCGATGCCGTACCGGGAGACCAGCCCGGCCAGGAAGCTCAGCACCGACGCCCGGCCGCTGACCGGTCGGCGCGCGGCCCGGACCCGGCCGCCGCCGTCGTTCCAGGCGACCACGTCGGCGGCGAGCAGGCCGCTGAGCGCGGCCAGGTCACCGGTGCGGGCGGCGGCCAGGAACCTGCTCAGCAGGCGGGAATGCTCCTCCCTGGTCGGCTGGAACGCCTCGCCGGCCGGGGTGTCCGGGCCGCGGTCGGCCAGCCGGCGCCGGGCGCGCAGCAGCAGCTGCCGGCAGTGCGCCACCGGCACGCCGACCACGTCGGCGATCTCCTCGTACGGCAGCTCGAACGCCTCGCGGAGCACGAAGACCGCGCGCTGCGGCGGGGACAGCCGTTCGAGCATGTGCATGGTGGCGTAGGAGACCGTGTCCCGCAGCTCGGCGGTGTCCAGGGGCCCCAGGTCGCGGCTGTCGGCCGGCTCCGGCAGCCACGGCCCGGGGTAGTCCTCCCGGCGCACCACGGCCGACCGGAGCCGGTCGAGGGCGAGCCGGGACACCACCGTGATCAGGTACGCGCGGGGGTCGCGCACCCGATCACGGTCGGTGCCGGCCCAGCGCAGGTACGCGTCCTGCAGCGTGTCCTCGGCATCCCACATGCTGCCGAGCAGCCGATAGGCGAGTCCGAGCAGCACCGAACGGTGTTCCTGGAACGTGCCGATGGAATCGGTCGCCAGCACCTCGGTCAACCCGCACCTCCCTGCTCGACCCGGCCGTCGCGGCCGGGCTCAGCCCCGCTTGGCGGCGGCGCCCAGCTCCTCGGCGAAGCCGGTGCGCCACGAGCCGTACCGCGGCTTCCAGTCCAGCGTCAACTGTGCCCGAGCACCGTCGGCGCCGCGCAGCCGGGTCATGAAGGCCACGCCCCACTCCCCGACCGCCATCTTGGCCATGAAGGCGGGTGCGGCCTTCGGCTTCTTCGCGCCGAGCAGGTCCGCGAACTCCGGCAGCCAGACGCTCATCGGGGACGGCTCGTCGTCGACGATGTTCAGCACGCCGGTGACGTCCTTGTCCAGTGCGGCGACCACCGCGGTCGCGGCGTCGTGCGCGTGGGTGAAGGAGAACACCGACGTGCCACCGCCGACCAGCGGCACCTTGCCGGCCCGCACCTGCTGGGTGAACGAGCCGTCGGCCGCGTAGATCGAGCCGGGGCCGTAGAGGTGGCCGAAGCGCAGCACCAGGCCACCCGCGGTGGTGGTCTGCTGTTCCAGCTCGCGCAGCGCATCCAGCACCGGGGCGAACTGCTTGGGCGGGTTCAGCCAGAGCGGGGCGTCCTCGTTGGCCAGGCCGTTGCCGTTCGGGTCGTAGGCGTAGGCCAGTCCCTGGCTGATCACCCGCTGCACGCCCACCTCGTGCGCGGCCGCGAGCAGGTTGCGGGTGCCCTCGGTGCGCAGCCGGTTGGTCATCGCGAAGTCGCTGGCCATCTTGCGCGGGTTGATCTGGGCCGGGATCGCGGTGGCCATGTGCACGACCGCCTCGGGCCGCAGGTTGCGCACCGCCTGCGCCACTCCGTTGGCGTCGAGCAGGTCACCGACGACCGCGCGGGCACCCAGGTCCTCGACGGCCGATCCCGGCTTGCCCGGCCGGCTGAAGGCGAAGACCTCGTGGCCGACCGAGGCCAGCAGCGGCGTCAACTGCCGGCCGATCACCCCGGTGGCACCGGCTACCAGCACTCGCATATCTGAACCTCTCCCTCGACGTACGTGCGGTCCCGGCCGATCCGGCCGGCCGCGAACAAGAGGTAGACGAGACCGCTCCGGCCGGCGTTACGTTCGCCGGAGTGGCGCCGGTCACACGTCACCCCGTCACACGTCGGCCGGGAACACGTCACCCCGTCACACGTCGGCCGGGCACGCCGCACCCGGTCACACGCCGCCCGGTCACGCCGCACCTCGGCACGCCGTGGCTGGTCATACCGTGGCCACGCGCCGGATCCGCACGGTGACCAGTTCGAACGGCCGCAGCACCAGCTCCGCCGGGTCGGCCGGCTGCGCGGGCAGCGGGCGTTCCAGCAGGTCTGTCCGCAGCAGGCCGGCCGCCGCGAAGCCCGGCACCAGCCGGCCGGTGGCCCGGCCGCCGCGCGCCTCGTACAGCCGGAGGATCACGTCGCCGGAGCCGTCCTCGGCCAGCTTCACCGCCTCGACCACGATCGCCGGGCAGTCCACCGTGACGATCGGCTCGACCGGTGCCCCGCTGCGGTGGCGCAGCGGCAGGTTGAGCCGGTACCCCTCGGCGATCCCGTCGAGCAACTCGCCGGCAGAGACCGAGTGCCGGAAGGTGTGGCTGCCCTGGTCGGCCCCCGGGTCGGGGAACCGGGGCGCGCGCAGCAGCGACTCGCGCACCAGGGTGGTGGTGCCGCCGCCCGGCCGGGTGGTGCGGGTGATGTCGTGGCCGTACACCCGGTCGTTGGCCACGGTCACCCCGAAGCCGGGCTCGGCCACGTGCACCCAGCGGTGCGCGCAGGTCTCGAACCGTGCCATGTCCCACGAGGTGTTGGCATGCGTCGGCCGCCGGACGTGCCCGAACTGGATCTCCGAGGCAGCCGTGTCGGCGTGCACGTCGAACGGGAAGGCCAGCTTGAGCAGCTTCTGCCGTTCGGCCCAGTGCACAGTCGTCTCGACCTCAAGAGACTCGCCGACCAGCCGGATCCGCTGCACCGCGGTGGAATCGCCGACCGCGCGGTGGACCACCAGCTCGGCGCCGACCAGCTCGGCGGACTCGGTGCGCACGGTGCCGAGCCGCAGCTGCCGGTAGGTCGCGTCCAGGTCCCAGGCGTCCCAGCGGTTCGGGGTGTCGCGGTAGAGCTGCAGCTCGTTGCCGAGCGCTCCCGGCGGCACCGCCTCGCGGCCGGTGCGCCGGTCGACCAGCGAGACCAGGTGCCCGTCCCGGTCGAACCGCGCGGTGACCGCGGCACCCTCCAGGACGAACCCGGATCCCTCGGCGCGGGCGATGGATCCGGCGAACCGGGCCGGGCCGGCGCCGAGCGCCGGCACCCCGGCCACCGGGAACGGGCCGGCGTTGAACGCGATCTCCCCGGTGTCGTCGGCGGATTCGGCGCCGAGCCGGTCGAGGGCTGCCTCGATCAGGCGTTCCAGCGAACGGGCCACCTCGGCGTAGTTGCGCTCGGCCTCCTGGTGCACCCAGGCGATGGACGAGCCCGGCAGGATGTCGTGGAACTGCTGCAGCAGCACGGTCTCCCAGGCCGCGCGCAGCTCCTCGGCCGGGTACGGCGCGCCGGTGCGGACGGTGGCGGTGGTGGCCCACAGCTCGGCCTCGCGCAGCAGGTGCTCGCTGCGCCGGTTGCCGAGCTTGGTGCGGGCCTGCGAGGTGTAGGTGCCACGGTGGAACTCCAGGTACAGCTCCCCCGACCAGACCGCCGGCTGGTCGAGTTCTGCCTGCGCCCGCTGGAAGAACTGCTCCGGCAGGCCCAGCTCGACGCGCGGCGAGCCCTCCAGGTCGGCCGTCCGGCGGGCCGTCTCCACCATCTCCCGGGTCGGGCCGCCGCCACCGTCGCCGTGCCCGTACGGCACCAGCGAGAGGTCGGACAGGCCTCGTTCGGCGTGCTGGCGCTCGGCCCGGGCCAGCTCCGCGGCGGACAGCTCGGCGGTGTAGGTGTCCACCGGCGGGAAGTGGGTGAACACCCGAGTGCCGTCGATGCCCTCCCAGAGGAACGTGTGGTGCGGCATCCTGTTCGTCTCGTTCCAGGAGATCTTCTGGGTGAGGAAGAACCGGCAGCCGGCAGCCGTCACCAGCTGCGGCAGGGCGGCGGAGTAGCCGAAGGAGTCGGGCAGCCAGACCTCGCTCGGCTCGATGCCGAACTCGCGCCGGAAGAAGCCCTGGCCGGCCACGAACTGCCGGGCCATCGCCTCGCCGCCGGGCAGGTTCGTGTCGGCCTCGACCCACATGCCGCCCACCGGCACGAACCGGCCCTCGGCCACCCGCTCGCGCAGCCGGCCGTACAGCTGGGGGTAGCGATCGCGAATCCACTGGTACTGCTGGGCACTGGAGGCGACGAAGGTGAACTCGGGGTAGCGGTCCATCAGGTCCAGCACGTTGGCGAACGTCCGGGCCACCTTGCGCACCGTCTCGCGCACCGGCCACAGCCAGGCCGAGTCGATGTGCGCGTGGCCGACCGCGATCACCGTGTGGCTGGAGGCGGCAGCCGGGCTGGCCAGCACCGGCGCGAGCTCGGCCCGCGCGGCGGCCGCGGTGCCGGCCACGTCGTCCGGGTCGAGCCGGTCGGCGGCCCGTTCCAGCGCCCGCAGGAGCCGCGCCCGGCGGGGCGAGGACGCCGGCAACTCGGGCAGCAGCCCGGCCAGCACCCAGACGTCGCGGTCCAGGGCGTAGGCCTGCCGGTCGAGCAGGCCGAGGTGCGCCCCGGCGAAGGTGTAGAGCGGCTGGTCCGGCAGGGTCGCCGGATCTCCCAGCGCGGTCGGGCGAAAGCTCCAGTCGCCGCCGACGTCGGGGTTGGACGCGGCCTCGACGTACAGCTCGATCCGGTCACCGGGGGCGGCCGCCAGCGGCACCTGGGCGTTGCGCGGCTCCAACCCCTTGACGATCCGGCCGTCGGCGGTCCACACCAGGCCCTCGGCCTGGAAGCCCGGCGTGCCGCTGAAGCCGAGGTCGACCACCAGCTCCACCGGCTCGCCGGCCGGCCAATCCGCCGGCACCGTGCCCTCGATCCTCAGCCAGGTGGTGCCCCACGGGCGTCCCCATCGCTGCCCGGCCGGGAACGGCTCGTACCGCTGGCCGGCGGCCTCGGCGAACGGCACCGGCTCCCCGGGCACCGGCCAGGCAGTGACCGTCACCGGCGCCCGCCGCCGGTAGCGGGCGGGCCGGATGCGTTCGGCGTGCAGCCGGCGGACGCGTGCTTCGAGCTGGGCGGCGGTGTCGTGCATGGCAGCCTTCCGGTCGCGGGCGGTCCCGCCGCCCAGTCTTGCCGGACCGGCCGGCGGCCCGCGAACCGGGACCTTCTCCCCTGCCCGGCCGGCGGGCCGGGGACCGATGATCGCGGGGTGACCGGCGCAACCGGGCTTCGCTTCGAGGTGGTGGACGCGACCCCGCCGTCCGGTGCGAACCTGATCCTGGGCCAGGCCCACTTCGTCAAGACCGTGGAGGACCTGCACGAGACGCTCGCCGCCGCGAGCCCGCGACTGCGCTTCGGCGTCGCGTTCTGCGAGGCGTCCGGGCCCCGGCTGGTCCGGTTCTCCGGCAACGACCCCGAACTGGCCGACGCCGCGACCGGCATCGCCGCCGAGCTCGCGGCCGGGCACTGCTTCGTGGTGCTGCTGCGCGACGGCTTCCCGCTGAACGTGCTGAACGCGGTCAAGGCGCTGGCCGAGGTGTGCACCGTGTTCTGCGCGAGCGCCAACCCGGTGCAGGCGGTGCTGGCGGTGACCGGGCAGGGCCGCGGGGTGCTGGGCGTGGTCGACGGCGAGCCGCCGCTCGGCGTCGAGTCGGACGCGGACCGGGCCGCCCGGCACGCGCTGCTGCGCGAACTGGGCTACAAGCTCTGACCCCGGGGATCCGAGAGGTCAGCTCACTCCTTGCGCCACACCGACACGTGGCTCGGGCTCTCCGAGCCGTACGGTGCGCGCGACCAGTCCGCGTAGCGGCCTTCCAGCCGCAGGCCCGCGAGGCGGGCCATCAGGTCCAGTTCCGCCGGCCAGGCGTAGCGGAATCGGCCGGAGCCGTACCGCACCGTGCCGTCCGCGTCATGGCGGTAGTGGTGGGAGATGCACCCCTGGGTGGCGAGGTCGTACTCGTCGAAGACAAGGTGGGTCGGGCTGATCGAGCCGGGAGCGACGGCCTGCCCCTCGGGCAGGCGGCGCAGTTCCGGCACCCACAGCTCGACCACGAAGCGGCCACCCGGACCGAGGTGTCGCGCGGCGTTCCGGAAGCACTCGACCTGCTCGTCCTGGGTCCGCACGTTGGACAGGCTGTTCCAGACCAGGAACACCAGCGCGAACTGCCCGGGCACCGTGGTCGTCGCCATGTCGCCGACCACGACGGGGATCCTCGCCGCGCCGGCCTTCACGCGCAGTTGCTCGACCATCGGCTCGGAGAGCTCGATGCCCGAGACCGGAACGCCCCGGTCGGCCAGCGGGACGGCGACCCGGCCGGTGCCCACCGCGAACTCCAGCGCCGCGCCGTCGCCGGCAAGTCCGGCGAGGAAGTCCACCATGGGGTCGAGAACCTCGGGACGGAACATCTCGGCCGAGTCGGCGTCGTACCGCTCGGCGGTCTCCCGGTCCCAGACCTCGCTGCTCGTCACCGGGGCGATCCTGCCGAACCCGTCGGCCGCTGTCGACCGAAATTGCGGCGCAGCCGGGCAGCCGGCTCCTCACCCGTCCGGGGTGAGGGCACCGGTGGCTGCCGGTGCCAGCGTGAGAGCGACCCGATGCACGCCGATCACCTGGAGGAACCATGCCCACCGCATCGCCCGACACCCTCGACCGGATCGCGCACGGCGACTCGCCGGTGCTCGAGCAGCTGGTCGCGATGAACATCGACTCGCTCGCGACCTCCGGCCTGGACGAGAAGACCTACTTCCTGACCCGGCTGGCCGCGCTGGTGGCGATGGACGCCGCCCCGGTGTCGTACCTCATCACGCTCGGCATGGCCGCCGACGCCGGCGTCACCCTCGAACAGGCCCAGGGCACCCTGGCCGCGATCGCTCCGGTCGTGGGCGGGGCCCGGATCGCCGCCGCGGCCGGGCACATCCTGCGCGCGTTCGGGATGGCCGAGGCCGTCGAGGACGCGCCCCGGTAGCAGCACCGCGGTTGCCGGTGCCCCGGGCGCGCCCGGGGCACCGGCGCGTCGGCGGCTGGGATACTCGAAGGGTGCGAGGGCAGGGATTCGAGAACGTCGCGACGGTGCTGGTGGAGCCGGCCGTGCTCGCGGAACTCGAGATCGACCTGATGGCGCACGACTTCCGGGTGTGGACGGTGCACACCGTGCCGACCTTCGCCGACGCGCCCCGGCTGGCCAGGCAGATCCGGCGCTCGCTGATCGACTGGAGCAACGGCCGGTGGCGCGACGCCGAGCAGTGGACCGTCGTCTGGATCACCTTCGGCGAGAGCTGGCTGGACGGCGACGAGCCGATCCCGTGGCCCTCGCACGCCGCGCTCTGGAAGAAGCTCGGCGAGTACGCCGGCCACGTCCGCTTCAACCTCGGCCTGGGCGGGGTGCCGCGGCTGCCCGTCCCCCGAGAGACCGGGTAGCCGCGGCACCGGCAGGGCCCGCGGTCAGGCGAAGAAGGCGTCGTCGCCCGGCAGGTCGCTGCGCATCTCCAGCAGGTCGGTCGCGCGGTCGCCGAGGAAGGTGAAGACGATCGTCCCGCGGCTGACCCGGGTCATCCCGTCGCGGGTGGCGGTGATCTGGTGCAGCGCCGTCACGTGCGGGCCGCCGTCGCCGAACACCTCGATCAGGTGGGCGCGGAAGGTGCCCCCGGTCAGCTCGCCGAGCTTGGCGTAGTAGCCGAGCACCGCGTCGATCCCCTTGTAGAGGCCGGCGACCTGACTGCTGCCGGGCACGTGCTGCACCACGTCGTGCGACAGGATCGAGCGCAGCGTGTCGACGTCGGCGGTGTTGAACGCCGCGTACCCGCGCCGGACCAGCTCCATGTGCGCGTCCTCGGCCGCCCCGATGCCCTCGGCTCGGCCGCGCGCGTACCGGGTGACCTCCGGCGAGTAGTCGTACATCACGCACGGTTCGTCGCCGAGCACCCAGGCGTCGTGGCCGGGCGGCAGGTCGAACAGGTCGCCCGCGGCCATGGTCAGCTCGGTGCCGTCGTCCAGCCGGACCTGCATCCGGCCCGACTCGATGTAGCCCAGGTGCCGGGTCTGGCAGCTGGCGGTGCCGGCGATCGGCGCGACGTCGGACGTCCACCGCCAGCCGGGCTCGAAGACTCCCCTGAGCACGGTGAGCCCCCCGGCGCTGCCGAGGATCGCGTGCCCGTGGTCGGCGAACGGGCGGCGTTCCCCGTCCCGCTCGAGGTTGCTGATGAGTGTGGTCATGCGGTGCCACCTCCGGCCGGTCGGAGCCGGGCGCCAGACTGCGTCCGGCTATGGGGACCGATCCTGGCACCACCGGCGGGCATGTGCCAGGGACGATTCGGACCGGCCGCGGCCAGCCCCGGCCCGATGTCCGGGTTGACCCCGCTCTGAGCCGAATCTCCCGGTGACGCAAGCAGATTCGCGATCAGTGCGGCAGCGGTGGCGGGGCCAGCTCGACCGGCCCGGCGACCGCCTCGACCCGGTTCAGCGCCTCGGCCACCCAGCCGGCCAGCGCGGCCGCGTCGAGCCCGCAGGGCAGGTCGGCCGCGCAGCCGGCGAGCCGGTCGCCGCCGCGGCGCAGCAACCGGGCCGCACCGCGCCGATTGCCCCGGGCGGCGTGGGTGATGCCCACCGCGAGCTGGGCCAGGCCCTGCCAGAGCGGCCGGTGCTCCGCCGGTGCGCACTTCCAGGCGGCTTCGAGCACCTCGTGCGCCTGGAACGGCCGGCCGGTGGCGAGCAGCCGATGGGCCTCGGCGAGCGTCTCGGCCGGCGGCAGCCGCAGGTCGTCCGGCAGCGGCGGGAGGCCCGCCACGCCGCGTGGCAGCGGCCGGCCCAGCGCGTCCCGATCCCGGGCGTTGCGTGGCCGGCCCCGCTCGTCGCGGTCCCGTCCGGCTGGGTTCGGTGCGGTCATCTCGGCATCCTCGTCGGTGGGCGGCCCTGCCACGGTAGCGCTCCGGACGCTGGCCGGTGCCGGATGGGGACCAATGCCCGTGGCCGGCCGCCGCCGGGGCGCCTAACGTCGGCTCCGGCGCCGAACGCAGGAGGACCGATGGCCGTGAGCGAGGCGGTTCCTGCCGTCCGCACCGAGGGATTGACCAAGCGGTTCGGAGCGGTGCTGGCGCTGGACGGGCTGGACCTGACCGTCGAGCGGGGCGAGGTCTTCGGCTTCCTCGGCCCGAACGGGGCGGGCAAGTCGACCACCATCCGGCTGCTGCTGCACCTCATCCGGCCGACCGCCGGCCGGGCCTGGCTGATGGGTGTCCCGGCCGGGGACGTCGAGCGGGCACACCGGCACGTCGGCTACGTGCCCGGCGACGTCGCGCTCTGGCCGCAGCTCACCGGCAGCGAGGCGCTGCGGCTGCTCGGCAACCTCTCCGGCGGGGTGGACGAGGGCTACCGGGACGAGCTGTGCCGGCGCTTCGAACTCGACCCGGCCCGGCGGATCGGCACGCTCTCCAAGGGCAACCGGCAGAAGGTGGCGCTGATCGCGGCGTTCATGCACCGGCCGGACGTGCTGCTGCTGGACGAGCCGACCGACGGGCTGGATCCGTTGAAGGAGGCCGAGTTCCAGCAGGTCGTGCGGGAGGCGGCCGAGCGCGGCCAGACCGTCTTCCTCTCCTCGCACCTCCTGGCCGAGGTGCAGGACCTCTGCTCCCGGGTGGCGATCCTGCGGGCCGGCCGGCTGGTCGAGGTGTCGACGCTGGCTGGCCTGCGGCAGCGGGGAATCACCATCTTCGACGTCTACTTCGACGGGCCGCTGCCGTCCTTCGCCGCGGTGCCGGGCGTGGTGTCGGAGCAGCCGTCCGACGGTGGGCTCCGACTGTCGGTGTCGGGCAGCCCGGCCGCGCTGCTCACCGCCCTCGGCCGGTACCCGGTGCGGTCGGTGCGCAGCCGGGAGCCGGACCTGGAGGAGGTGTTCCTCGGCTACTACGGCGTGCCGGACCGGCGATGACCGGGCCGGCAGTCGCCCCCGCGCCGGCCGTCACCGGGACCCCGGCCGCGCCACCGACGACCGCCCGGTGGGCGGGTTTTCGGCTGTCCTGGCGGCTGATCCGCCGCGGCGTGGTGCTGATGTGCCTGGCGGTCGCGGGCTACCTCGCGGTGGAGCTGGTGTCGTTCCGGATCGCCTACCCCGACCAGGCCTCCCGGCAGCGGCTGCTGTCGCTGTCCGGCTCGACCGCGGTGCGGATGCTGGAGGGCGTGCCGGCCGGCAGCAGCGCGGCGGGGCTAGCGGCCTGGGATGGTGGCTGGCTGCTGACGCTGATCCTGGCGGCCTGGGCGCTGCTCAGCGCCGTCCGGCTGACCCGCGGCGAGGAGGACGCGGGCCGGGCCGAGCTGGTGCTGTGCCGGCCGCCCACCGCGCGCCGGGTGCTGGCCGGCAGCCTGGCGGCGCTGGCGGCCGGGCTGGCCTGCCTCGCCGGCGCGGTGGCGCTGCCATTCCTGCTGCTCGGCGCGCCGGTGGCCGGGACGCTGCTCTGGGCCGGCGGGCTCTGGGCCTTCGGGACGGTGCCGGCCGCCCTGGGCGCGCTCGCCGGGCAGCTGCTGCAGCCCCGCCGGCGGGCCACCGCGCTCGGCCTCGGCGTGGTGGCCGGCCTGTTCCTGGTGCGGGCGGTGGCCAACAGCGCGCCGGACCGCCGCTGGCTGCGCACCGCCACCCCGTTCGGCTGGCTGGACCGGCTGCACGCCTTCGCAGGTGACCGGTGGCCGTGGCTGGCCGCCCCGCTCGCGCTGGCGCTGCTGCTCGGCGCCGCGGCGATCGGCCTGCGCGGCCGGCGCGACGCCGGGGCGGCGGTCTGGGCGGCCCCGGACTCGCGCCGGTCCCGGCCGCGGCTGCTGGGCGGCGCGGGCGCGTTCGGCTGGCGGCTGGGTGAGAGCACCCTGCTGGCCTGGGCACTGGCGCTGGGCGTGACGAGCCTGGTCTTCGGGCTGATGTCCGGCGCGGTGGTCGGTTACCTGCGCACGGACGCGACCTACCGCCGGCTGCTGGCCTCGATGGGGGTGGACGTGAGCGTGCCGGTGGTCGGGTTCCTCGGCTACCTGGCGGTGTTCCTGGCGCTGCCGCTGGCGGCGTTCCTGGGCTGGCGGCTCGGCGCGGCCCGGCAGGAGGAGGCCACCGGCCGGCTGGACAACCTGCTGGCCCGCGGGGTGCCGCGCCGGCGCTGGCTGGCGGTGACCGCCGGCCAGGCGGTCGGCGCGGTGACACTGCTGCTGGCCGGCTGCGCGCTGGCGCTGTGGTCGGGCGTCCGGCTGGCCGGGGTGCCGGTCGGCGCCGGCCAGGTGGTCGAGCCGGTGGCGGGCCTGCTGCCGCTGCTGGTGCTCTGCGCGGGGCTGGCGACGCTGGCCTTCGGGGTGGTGCCGCGGCTCACCACCGCGCTGCCGATCACGCTGGCGGTGCTCGGCTACCTGCTCGACACCTTCGGCGGCATGCTGCGCTGGCCGGCCGGGGTGCTGGCGCTCTCGCCGTTCCACCACCTGGCCCGGTTGCCCGCCGCGCCGCTGACCGCGACCGCGGCGCTGACCATGACCGGGCTGGGGCTGGCCGGCGCGGTGGCCGGCATCGCCGCGTTCGGCCGGCGGGACCTGACCGGGGCCTGAGCCGCAGCGGTCACTGCACCGCGAGCTCGCCCAACTCGGACCAGCCGTCCTGGTCGACGGCGGTGCTCACGATCCGCGGCGTCTCGGCCAGGTGCGGCGGCAGGGTGCGCCGGGCCGCGGCGAAGTGCTCGGACTCGACGTGCTGCCGGCCGGCCTCACCGTCCCGGAACGCCTCGACCAGCACGTACTCGGTCGCATCGTCCAGGCTGCGGGACCAGTCGAACCACAGGCAGCCGGGTTCCGCGCGGGTGGCCCGGGTGAAGTCCGCGGCGATCTCGGGCCAGCGCTCTGCGTCCTCGGGTCGCACCCGGAACTTGGCGGTGATGAAGATCATGGCGCCCCTCTCGGCTCGGTGCCTGGTTCGCTCCATCATCGCCGATCGGCTAGCTGGCACGGCTCTCAGCCTTTCGCCACCAGCGGAAAGCCGGAATGCCGCCCCTGACCCGGCCGGTTGCCCGACGCATGACTACCTGGGGATTCATCGGCAGCGGAAACATCGGCAGCACGGTCGCGCGGTTGGCGGTGGCCGCCGGACACGACGTCGTCATGAGCAACAGCCGCGGGCCCGAGACGCTCACCGAACTCGTCGGCGAGCTGGGCGACCGGGCACGGGCGGCGACCGCCGCGGAGGCCGCCCGGGCCGGCGACGTCGTCGTCGTGACGATCCCGCTGAAGAACTATCGCGACGTGCCGGTCGCCGAACTCGCCGGCAAGATCGTCATCGACACCATGAACTACTACCCCGAGCGTGACGGCCAGCTCGCGGCCCTCGACGCCGGGACCAGCACCTCGTCGGAGCTGCTGCAGGAGCAGCTGCCGGATTCGAAGGTGGTCAAGGGCTTCAACAACATCTTCTTCCGCCACCTGGGCGAGCTGGCCCGGCCGACCGGCTCGCCCGAGCGCAGCGCGCTGGCCATCGCCGGCAACGACGCCGCGGCCAAGCGCCGGGTCACCGAACTGCTGGACGAGCTCGGCTACGACACCGTCGACCTCGGGCAGCTCACCGAAGGCTGGCGCACCCAGCCCGACACGCCGGCCTACGGCCTGATGTACGCCGCCGACGAGCAGGACTGGCTGGCGGGCGCCCGGCCCGCCGATGCCGCGGAGGTCGCCAGCCGGGCCGCCGCGGCCGGCGAACGCCGCTAGCCCCAGGCCGCTCGTCCTCGGCCCGCCCGGCGCCGGTCCTCAGCCCGCTCGCTCCGCGGCCGCGGCCGGCACCGGCCCGGGTGCGCGGGCCGGTCGCAGCACGGCGGCCAGCCCGAGCACCACCAGCGCGCAGCACAGGTTGGCCGCGAGCGCCGCGGCGTAGACGTGGTGGAAGGCGGCGAGGCTGCCCGGCCGGGTGCTGGCGGCCATGATCGCGGCCAGGCCGGCCACCCCGACCGCGCCGCCGACCTGGCGGACCGCCAGCGTCATGCCCAGGCCGCCGGCGAACTTCAGCGGCGGGATGGTGCCCGCCGCCAGCGTCGACAGGCAGGTGAAGCCGAGCCCGAGCCCACCGCCACCGAGGATCGCGGCGGGCACCCAGCCGGCCCAGAAGTCCGGCCTGGACCCGAACAGCGACGAGGCCCAGATCGCGTTGCTGCCGGCGAACATCAGGCACCCGAGCACCGCCACCCGGACGTGCCGCCCCGGCCCGGTCACCCGGCCGGCGAGCAGCGCGCCGACCATCGAGGCGACCCCGCCGATGCTCAGCGCGCCGGCCGTCTCGAGCACCGTCCAGTGCCAGATCGCGGTGGCGAACAGCGGCGCGGCCAGCATCCAGACGAACATGGTCAGGCTGAGCAGGCCCAGCCCCAGGTTGGCCAGCCGGTAGACCGGGCTGCGCCAGACCCCCAGGTCGACCGCGGGCGCCCGGTGCCGCCGGGATCGCGCGATAGCCAGCACCGACAGCGCCAGCCCGAACGCGGCCAGCCCGAGCGTGCGGGGATCCGTCCAGCCCCAGCTGTCCCCCTCGGTCAGCGCGCTGACCAGGCAGGCGATGCCGACCCCGAGCCCGACGCTGCCGACCGGGTCGGGCAGCTGGTCGCCGGAGCCGCGGGTGTGCCGGGGCAGCACCGCCAGCCCGCCGAGCAGCAGGAGCAGCCCGAACGGCAGGTTGATGAAGAACACCGAGCGCCAGCCGAACACCCGCAGCAGCACGCCGCCCACCGACGGCCCGATCACCGACGAGAACCCGGCCGCCATCGACCAGGCACCGACCGCCCGCGGTATCCGCTCGCGTGGCGTGCTGGCCAGGATCAGCCCCAGCCCGGCCGGGATCATGCCGCCGGCCGCCGCGCCCTGCAGGAACCGGGCCGCGATCAGCCAGCCCACCGTGGGTGCCAGCCCGCAGCCGAGCGAGGCGATGGTGAAGGCCACCAGCGAGACCAGGAACACGGTGCGGCGGCCGATGCTGTCGGCGATCCGGCCCGCCGGGGCCAGCAGCGCGGCGAACAGCACCGCGTACCCGCTGACGATCCAGGTCAGGGTGTTGATCGAGGCGTGCGGAAAGTCCTTGCCGATATCGGGAAACGCCAGGTTCACCACCGAGAAGTCGAGGAACGCGATGAACGTGGTGCCGCTGCACAGGGCCAGCACCCGCGCCGGATCCACCGGGGGTTGCGTCGTGGTCATGCTCCTCCTCCAGCCATCCGCCCGGTCGCCGCCCGACAGCATCGCACCGATGGTGCCGGGCCGCGCGGCCGAGCGGGTTCAGCCCACCGCGTGCAGGTAGTCGGCGATCCGGGTGCGCACCCGCGGCAGCGCGACGATATCGAAGTGGCCGGCGCCGTCGACGAACTCCAGCTGCGACCCGGGCCACCCGGCGTGCAGCCGCTCGGCGTTCTCCGGTGGCACGTAGTCGTCCTTCTCGCCGTGCAGCACCAGGCCGGGCACCCCGAGCGCGGGCACCACCTCGACCGGCGACAGCTCGGTCCAGACCTCCGCGCCGAGCCGGCCGGAGATCCGGTCGGCCACCGCGCGCTGCTGGGCGTCGTCGAGGGCGAAGAACTCGGCGAACTTCTCGAGCAGGAACCGCATGGTGGACGGCGCCGAGATCGACACCACCGCCCGCGGCCGGATGCCGCCGTCGCAGGCGGCCAGCGTCCAGAGCCCGCCGAGCGAGTGGCCGATCACCGCGTGCAGCTCGTCGAACCGGCCGGCCACGCCGCGGATCACGTCGCGCACCTCGATCGGGTCGGTGCTCTCCCCCAGCGCCTCGCCGTGGGCCGGGGCGTCGAACAGCACCACCTGATACCCCTGTTCCAGCAGGGTTTCCGCGATCGGAGCCATGCTGCCGAGGTTGCTCCGGACGCCGTGCACGTGCAGCACCGTCGGCCCGCTGCCGCACTGGTAGTACTTGTAGAACCGGCCCGCCACCCGGACCGTGTGCGACTGGCAGCGGTTGAGGAAATCCTTCGTCGGCGGGTCGTGCGGCAGCTTCGGGATGCGGAAGAACTCCGCGGTGAGGCGGTCGGGGTCGAGGCTCATCCGGTGGCTCCCTAGTTCGCCAGCGCCGTCAGGCATTCCTTGGCCCGCTCGGGCAGCACGTACTCGCCGTCGGCCTCGATCCGGTCGTAGACCCGTTCGACCCGCTCGTAGTGGTCGTCGAGGTTCTGGTCGAGCAGGTGGTACTCGGACTTGTTGTAGACGCCGAACTGCAGGTCGGTCATCAGCCCGAACGGGTCGATGTCCTCGGTGTGCCGACTGCCGAAGACCAGCCGCAGGAACTCGTCCAGGTCCTCATAGCCCAGCGTGGCGACGAGGAACTCCAGCGACGCGCGCTTGCGCCTGATCTGGTGGGCCCGCTCGTCCGGGTCGACGATGAAGTCCAGGCCGCCGGTCATGCCGGGCGGGTAGTGCACCCGGTTGAAGCAGCGGAAGTCGATGGTCAGCCGGTCCTTCGGCGAGCTGGGCAGGGTGCCGTCGCCGTGCGCGCGGTAGTTGTCGAAGACCAGCGCGTCGCCGACCCGGGAGTCGCAGTAGTAGCCGGGCGACGGCGTGTCGGCGTAGC
>Ga0335073_10000866_pt1 | contig 39878 bp, 29 predicted proteins | sample Lox_Sample_22_FD_207093 | JGI IMG/M metagenome (GOLD analysis project Ga0335073, IMG submission 207093) | Soil microbial communities from Loxahatchee National Wildlife Refuge, Florida, United States - Lox_Sample_2.2 | ecosystem: Environmental > Terrestrial > Soil > Wetlands | place: USA... | reverse complement strand
AGAGCCTGCCTGCCACGGCGAGCAGGAGCACCGCTGCGAGCACGCCGGCAATGATGCTGCGGATCGTGAACAACCGGTTCTCGGCGAACGAATTCTTGATCTGGGCTCGACGGCTCGTCACCATCGCGTCATCTCATCTACCTCGCATTGGAGCGCGGATTGTAGGTCAATGGAGTCGGCGAGACCTTGCGCTGATCGAATGAATCGAGGCCGTGCCATGCCTCCGGGGCGTCATGATACAGCGTGCGGACTTGACCGAGATAGTTTCCGCAAGCTATTGTTTTTACTGACCCGAGCGCGCGAGCCTGCAGCAGGCGTGTCGGGGTTTCCCGGCGGCGATGATGCCGGGCGCCTTCTTGCCGACGCTACCCGGCCGCGAGACGCTGCTACTCGCGCTACATGAGCCAGCCGCAGATGTAGTCCCAGAGGCTCTCGCCGTCGTCCGAGGCGGCGCTGCCACCCCCGCCTTGCTGCGTATATGCCACCTGCACGCCGCCGTAGCTGAAGCTCACTTCGGCCCTACTCGGCGTCGCGTACGCTGCCAGAACGATCGCGGCGGTCAGCGCGAGGCTCAGGGTCTTTACGATTGACATGGATATTTCTCCTCATGGTGGTTCACGGTGCACTCAATGAGGAAATCGCACTTCAACTCAAAAAAGCGACACGCCGGCTCGGCGAGTCGTGGTGCCCTCGGCCGGACTCGAACCGGCACTCCCTTGCGGGAAACGGATTTTAAGTCCGTTGCGTCTACCAATTCCGCCACGAGGGCTCGGCGGTCGGAGTCTAGCAGAGCGGGTCAGAAGGCGACGCGCTCGGGCGCGGGGATGCACCAGATATCGAGCGGCTCGCTGCGGCCACGCAGCTCGAATTGCGGGAGCTGCAGCATCGCAGCCGGCATGGCATCGGCCCCCTTCTGTGCACGCTCGGCTTCGAGCGCCGCGGCGACCGTGCACGACAGGAGCACCTCGCCGGCGCGCGCGCGGCTGCACAGACGCGAAGCGACGTTCACGGTGTCGCCCACCAGGGTGGTGCGGCGCTTGCCCGGCGGACCCAATGAGCCGAGCGCGACCTCGCCAAGATGCAGTCCAACGCCGATGCCGGACTCGATCGACAGATCGCGACGCCAGCGCGCGGCGACTCCCGCGAACTCCGTGAGCATCGCATGGCCCGCGGCGACCGCTTCACACGCACCGTCTCCGGTCGGATCGCCGACGCCGAAACCGGCCATCATGCCATCGCCCGCCATGTGAAAGATCTGCCCGCCGTGCAGCGTCGTCGCTCGGCCGAGCACGCCCAGGAACTCATCGAGCAACGGGATGACGCTCGCCGGCGGCAGCCGCTCGGCAAGACCCGTATAACCGCGCAGATCGGCGAACAGCACGGTGACTCGCGCGATCTTCGCCGCACGCGGACGCGGCACGCGAGTAACGGTCATGGACGGAGTAGCGCGCAGCTTCGGAGGTACTTCGCGCATCCTCAGCTCGACATCGCCCGGCCAGTCTTCAACGCTTCCCCCACCGCGCGGCCCGCCGCCGCAGGCCAAGTATGCATGATCGCGCGTGAATTCGCTAAAGCCCCGGCCGCTGTGGATCAGGGCTTCGGGATCTCGAGTCCGCGCATGACCGCCGGCCGCGCGAGGAACGTCTTGAGCGCGCGCTGCACGTTGCTGAATTGCGAAATGCCGACGAGATCGCCCGCGCCGTAAAAGCCGATCAGGTTGTTGATCCAGGGGAAGGTTGCAATATCCGCGATGCTGTACTCATTGCCTGCGATCCAGGCCCGCCCGGCGAGTTGCCGGTCGAGAACGCCGAGCAGCCGCTTCGATTCGGCGACGTAGCGGTCACGCGGACGCTTGTCCTCGTACTCCTTGCCCGCGAACTTATGAAAGAACCCGACCTGGCCGAACATGGGCCCGATTCCTCCCATCTGGAACATGAGCCACTGGATGACCTGGTAACGCTCGGCACCGGTCTTCGGCAAGAGCGTGCCCGATTTGTCGCCGAGATAAATCAGGATGGCGCCCGACTCGAACAGCGGCATGGCGGTCCCGCCCGGACCGTTCGGATCGATCAACGCCGGAATCTTGTTGTTCGGATTGAGCGATAGGAACTCCGGCGACATCTGGTCTTGCGCATCGAAGCGCACCAGATGTGGCTCGTACGGCAAGCCGGTCTCCTCGAGCATGATCGAGGCCTTCACCCCGTTTGGCGTGTTGAGCGAGTAGAGTTGAATGCGCTCGGGATGGCGCGGCGGCCACTTCTTGATGATCGGGAAGGCATCGAGCTTGTTCATGGCATCTCCTGAAAAAAAGCGATTATGCCAGCGAGCGGTGCGGCGGCGCGCGTAAGCCGAGTCCTACAGCCGATTGTCGCCGCACGTTCATCTGCGGCGCGCATACTCGGCCCATGACACTGGCTCCACCCGTTCCACCGCAACGAATCTTGCTGGGTCAGAAGGCGCTCGTCACGGGCGCCAACTCCGGAATCGGGCGTGCCGTCGCGATTGCGCTGGGAGAAGCCGGAGCCGACGTGGTCGTGAACTATGTGACGGGCGAGGAAGCGGCGCTCGAGGTCGTGGACGCGATCCGCAAGAGCGGCGCCGATGCACACGCGATCAAGGCGGACGTGTCCTCCGAGGCCGAGGTGTCGGCGATGTTCTCGGCGATGCTCGCGCGCCTCGGCACGATCGACATTCTGGTCAACAACGCGGGGCTGCAACGCGACTCCGAGCTCAAGAACATGAGCCTTGCGCAGTGGAAGACCGTGCTCGACGTCAACCTCACCGGCCAGTTCCTGTGCTCGCGCGAAGCCGTGAAGGAATTCCTGCGCCGAGGCGTGATCCCGCAGGTGTCCTGTGCCGCGGGCAAGATCATCTGCATGAGCTCGGTCCACCAGCAGATCCCCTGGGGCGGGCATGCGAACTACGCCACCTCCAAGGGCGGAATCAAGCTGCTCATGGAAAGCATGGCGCAGGAGCTGGCGCCGCAACGAATCCGGGTGAACGGCATCGCGCCGGGGGCGATCCGAACGCCGATCAACACCAGCGCCTGGAACACCAAGGCCGCTTACGATGCGCTGATGACGCTCATTCCCTACGGACGCATCGGCGAGCCCGAGGACGTCGCCCGCGCGGCGGTCTGGCTCGCCTCCGACCATGCGGACTATGTCGTCGGCAGCACGCTCTTCATCGACGGCGGCATGACCCTGTATCCGGGCTTCGCCACCGGCGGCTAGAACGGATAGTTGATCCCGGTAAACACCGCGGCGCCCTCGCTGCCGAAACCGATGTCGACGTAGCCGACGACGAACGGACGCGCGATGCCGCGAAAACCCATCCCGTAGACCTTGTGCAGCTGATCGAAGGGCAGCGTGCTCGAGCGATCGTACACGCGGCCGACGTCGATGAACGGCGTGAGCTCCAGATCCACCGTGGTCGCGACCGCCCTGAAGGTGACGACGTTGCGCCGCAGCTCCACCGAGCTCGAGAAAGAGTCGCGATCGTAGAAGCGCCCCTCGCCGAAACCGCGCAGCGGCTGCTGGCCGCCGACGACGGAGTCGGCGCCGCCGATGCTCGAGAGCGCCCAGAAGGGCACATCATGCGCGGTCGGCAGATAGCGCAGCGCCAGGTGAGTGGCGAGCACGGTTTTCGAGGCCAAGGGCCAGAAGGCTCGGCCGTCAAAGCCCGATTCGGTATAGAGCGAGTCATTGAAGGTGCCCTCGCGGCTCGCCATGCCGCCGTAGGCGATGAGCTGGGCGCCTTTGCTGGGAATGATGATGTCGTCGCGCGTGTCGTACACGAGCGCGAGACGGTTCAGCACCAGGTGACTGTCGCCCTCGCCGAGCACCTTGCTGAAGCGGGTTTGAATCGAGGCGATCTTCGCGAGGGTGCCGGGCAGCACGTCGGTATTCTGAAACTTGGTCGTGTACTGGATCTGCCAGGTGTGATTGAGGTTGTAGCCGAGCTGTGTCTGCAGCGTCTCGTACTGCGCGGTGTAGTCGGTCTGGTCGATCGCGGGCGACTCATTGCCGATTCCGTAGAAGCGCGGCGTGCCGTCCACCCCGTACAGCACGCTCAGATTGAATGACCAGCGGTCCTGTCGAAGCCGGCCGACCTGATACTCGCCGTCGAACTGACGCTCGATGCGCTCCTGGATTCCCGCCACGACCGACCATTGCTGGTCCGCGGAGTCGAAGCTATAGATGCGGCCGTGCACACCCCAGCCGAAATAGGGGTTGTAAATGAGGTCGGGTGCGATGATCTTGCGGATGTCGTCGTTCTCGTCGGTCACCAGCACCGTGGGAATCACGCCAAGGGTCGTCCCCGCATCGGGATCGACCGCGATCTCCGGCACCGGTATGAAGGGCGCCTGTTTCGGGTCGAACCACCGGGTGATGACGGAATACCACTTGCGCTGCGCGCCGGGCCGGCACGCCGGCTGCGGCGAAGCCCCTGCTTGACCCGGCGAGCCGGCCTGCGCCGTTGCCGCCGCTGCGGTTTTTGCCGCTGCCGCGGCCGGAGGGCAGCCGGCTTGCGCCGGCTCGGGCGCGCGCGGGCCAGACTGTCCCGTCGGCGCGGCAGGCGGCTCGGCGGGCGCCGGCGGTGTACCCGGCAGCTGCGCTCGAGCACACGGTGTCAGGAGCACACAGAGCAAGAACAGTATCCGGCCCATACTGAGCCTACGTGCCCGCCCGCGTTGCGAGGTGCTGCATGAGCCGTGTCCTGATCTCGAACGGAGTGAGCGTGGGACGCGGCAGATCATGCGGGCTCCCCGGACGGATCGCGAGCCGTGCGAAGCGCGGACCGTCGAGCGCCTGCGCCTCGAGCCACGCGCCGATCTCGTGCGCATCGTCGGTCTCGATCGCCTCCGCGTAACCGCATGCTGCCGCGATGCCCGCGAAGGAGACATTCGACGATACGGTCGGCTGGCCGCCGGTCGAGTCATGCACGCCGTTATCGAGCAACAGATGCCACAGATTACCGGCCGCATAGGCCCCGACCGTGGCGAACGCGCCCATTCGCATGAGCGCCGCCCCATCGCCGTCGACGGCGACCACGCGTAGATCCGGGCGTGCGAGCGCGAGGCCCAACGCCAAGGGTGTCACGCAGCCCATGGAGCCCACCATGTAGAGCTGATTCGGCCGGTCGGCGAGCGCGTAGAGCTCGCGCCCGCAGTAGCCGGTCGATGCGAGCACCACGCTCGATTCGAGCGGGGTGTGTGCGAGCACCTCACGTAGGGCTTCGGAACGGGTCGGCCGCGTATCCGCTGGAACGCTCGGCCAGCGCGCCGCGGACCGCGAGCGCTTCGCGGCGATTTCTGATGTCGCCTCGAGCGCCTGTGCGGCGACTGTTCCCTTGGCCATCAAGAGCGCGTAAGGCCGCCCGCTCGCATCCATGTGCGCAGTCGCCCGATCGAGTGCGGCGCCAATCGCCGAAGTGTCGGTGGGAAAAATCTCCCACGGAATCTCCATGGCCTCGAGCATGGCAGGCGTGATGGGACCCATGAGCGCGTGCTGCGGCTCATCGATGACTCCGGGCTGGCCGCGCCAGGTGACGATGAGAAGCTGCGGCAAGCGAAACGTCCAGGTCAAGGAAGTCAGCGGGCTCACCGCGTTGCCGAGGCCCGAGTTCTGCATCAGCGTGACGGTGCGTCGCGGGCGACCACCCACGCCGGCGAGGGCGATGCCGGCATTGAGCGCCACCGCATCGCCCTCATTCGCCATCGACACGTAGGCGAGCGAAGAATCGCGCAGCACGAAATCGATGAACGGGGTGAGGAACGAGCACGGCACACCCGCGTAATGACGGAACCCACGGGCGCGCGCCGCCTCGACGAACTCGCGCGCCTCAATCATGATCGGGCGCGGGGAGCGCGGCGCCCGGCTCGTGGCCGAACTGCGATTGAGCATGAGCGAAATCGAAGGCACGCCGCAGGTCGTCGAGATCGTTGACACCGCGCCAGTGGCCGTGGATATACAGCACCTCGATCGCCGCGCCCCCGGCGATGAGCGCGTTGAGCAAGGCCGGCATGTCGAGCCTGTCGAAATCCTCGCGCTCGCGGAGCTCGGTAAGGGCTGCCTTCAATCGGGGCAGCCCGCGTGCGCTCACCTTGAGCATGCCGATCCAGCGTCCTTGCGCGGGCGGCTCGAGCTCATCGGGCTCCGGGGACGCGTCCCTCATGTCCGCCTTGCTCAGCACCCGCTCGAGCAGCACTTGCGTACCGAACAGGCCGCGGTCATCGCCGCGCGAGCAGTAGGCGAAATCGCGCACGGTGCGGTTGCTGTCCGCGGAGCGCAGGGAATCCACCACTACGGCAAAATCGGCCTGCGTCTCGAGCAGGTCGCGCAGCACGTAACTGCGGAACAGCAGATCTCCGTAGGAGATGAGAGTCTCCGAATCGAGGCCCTGCACCGCGCATGCGAGCGAGCCGAGCTCGCCCGTTTCCGCATAGCGCTCGTTCACCACGAGCTTGATACCGGACGCATCGATGGCATCCGCGCGATAGCCTCCGACCACGGTGATGTCGTTGATGTTCTGCTTCTTGAAGCCATCCACCAGCCAGCGCAACAGCGGCTTGCCGGCGATCGGCAGCATGACCTTCGGCCGGTCGCCGGTGATCGCATCCAGCCCGCGCCCTCGCGTGGCCGCGAGCACCAGCGCCGAGCGTGCCGCGCCCTTGACCGCGAGATAGTGCCGCTCGGCGGCTGCGTACTCCTCCGCATCCTGGAGCCGAAAGATCTCATCGACCGAGACGATCCGATCCTCGACATTGATCAGCGTCTCGCTGCGCTGAATCTCCTGGGCAACGCTCTGCATGGCCGTGGCCGCGGAGCGCAGCAGGTGATTTGCCCAGATCACGGTGCTGATTCCCGCCTTGCGGAACACTTCGGTGGGCGTGCTGTAGTAGCGCGTCGGCACGATCACCAGCGGTGCGCGGCGCGCCCACTCTCGGGCGAACGCCAGTATCTCATCAGGCTTCGAGAGCTTGCTGTGGATCAGAATCGCATCGGCACCGGCGCGTCGATAGGCCTCCGCGCGGCGCAGCGCCTCCTCCATCCCCCAACCCGCGATGAGCGCTTCCACCCGGGCTACGATGGAGAAGTTGGCATCTTGCTGGGTATCCTTGCCGGCGGCGATCTTGCCCGCGAACTCCTCGACCTCGGCGAGCGGCTGGCGCTCGCCGTTCAAGAAGCTGTTGGTCTTCGGAAACTGCTTGTCCTCGATGCAGACGCCGGCGATTCCGCGCTGTTCCAGCTTGCGCACCAACCGTCGCAGATTGTTGAAGTTGCCATACCCGGTGTCGCCATCCAGCAGAATCGGCAGATCGCTCGCATCGGCCATGAACTCGAGCATGTCCACGACCTGCGTCCAGCTCGCCTCGTTGTTGTCGCGCACTCCGAACTGCGCCGAGATCGACAACCCGGAGGCCCAGATTCCCTTGAAGCCCGCCTCGCGCACTATGCGCGCCGACAATCCGTTATGCGCCTCCATCAGAAATTCCAGCTCGGGGCTCGTGAGCATGGCACGCAGTTTCGCGCTGCGCGTGGCGACGCCCGTGAACCCGGGTCGATCGACAGGCGGCATCGCGGAAAAGGACGCATTCATGCAGCGACTCCTGGGAGCGATCGCAGCTCCGGCAATATTTCTCGCTCGGCGCGTTCCACGTCGACGGAAAAATCGATCTCGATCCACGGCGCACCGCTCACGTCGGCGACCTCGAAGCGCTGGCTGCCTTCCCGGATGAGGTCCCGCACAGCTTCCTCGTGCGGCATGTGGCCGAGCTCTCGATCCGCGTAGCTCGCGACGATGGCCGCGAGGCGCCGGGCGCCGCTCTGGTCGAAGCGGAAGAAGCCCACCGACTCGCCGATCGCGTCGTATTGCAGGTTCGGCTCGAGCTGCTTGCGCAATTCGACCGGCACGCCGTTCCGCACGCACAGCTTGACCGGCTCGTCGCCGGCCTCGAAGTCCCGGTCGATGAGCAGGCGGTTGACCGGCGTCCGGCCCGCGACCAGCGCGCCCAGAATGCGGTCGTCGTAAAGCACGTCGGCATCCATGAGCAGCACTTCGCCACCGCGCGTCATCGCCTCGGCCGCGGTATGCACGGTGAGCACGCTGCCGAGCTCGAAACGCCCGTTCACCACGATCTCGGGGCGCGGGCGCCAGCGCAGCCGCGTGAGCTCTTGCTCGACCAGCTCGCGCCGGAACCCGAGCGCCAGAACTATCTCCTCGATTCCAGCAGCGCGCAGCAGGATGAGGTGGCGCTCGAGCAAACTCTTGCCCGCAAACCTCAAGAGGCATTTCGGCAACTGGCGGTCTTCCGGCTGCTGCAGGCGCAGCCCGCGGCCGGCCGCGAGAATGATGGCGCGCATGGATTCCTTGACTATCTAGCGGCGGCTGACTACCGCGGCGCCGCTCGAACCGCATTGGCACCCGCTCTCTCGGACAGGTGCAGATATATGAGACCTGGCACACCCAAAAGGATCTCCCGCGCGCGCTTGGCAAGCGACAGCGCAAGACCCGCATGAGATGGCAATCCTACCAGCGATGCGAGCAGCATATAACCGCCCTCTTGCACCCCCAGCGCGCCGGGCACGGCAAAGGCGGCTCCGCGAATCGCCTGCCCGATGCTTTCGAGCAGCAGCGCATTCATCCAGGTGACCCGCCAGCCGATGAGGTCCAGAATCCAGTAGACCTCGACCGTGCCCACCAGCCAACCCAGCGAGCTCAGCGCGAAGCTCAGGGCCGCGGGCCCCGCCCGGCGGTAGCTGTTCTCGATCGCCAGGTCGATGGCCTCGGCATGGCTCATCCATTCGCTCAAGTCGCGACCGCCCATCAAGCGCGAGGCGGCGCGTATCAGCCTGCCGAACAGACCGCGCCGCTGCGCGAAATAGAAGCCGACGATCTGCAGACCGAGAAACGCGCTGGCGATCAGGGTCGAGGTGCGCACGGCATCTCTCGATGCATGGCTCGCCTGAGCTCCGAGCAACGCGAGTCCCACGAGCGCGAACCCGATCTGCGCGAAGGTCTGCAAGGTGGTGCTGACGATCACCGCGGCGGCCGCCTGCGGCACCGCCAGCCCGCGTACCGCCAGATGGCGCGCCATGAGCACAGGGCCTCCGAGCTGGCCCGCCGGCATGAGGCTGTTGGCCGATTCGCCGACCCAGCGGGCGAGCACTGCGTCGCGCATCCCCCCGGCCGTCGTCTCGGCGAGCAGCACGCGGATCGCCGCAGCATCGATCACCAGGGGTACGAGATGATACAGCGCGACCGGCACGAGCCCGAAGCCCGCGAGCGCCAGCGTCGATAGCACGGTCGGAAGGCCTTGCGTGGCCAGCACCGCGATGAAGATCAACAGGCCGGCCGACAGCAGCCAGCGTGTCGCAGCGCTCATGAGCGCGCGCCGGGACCTGGACCTCGGCGAAACACCTGACGAAAGCCGAAATAGGCAATCGCGTCCTTCAGGTTGGAGACGAGCCGCCAGCCGAGGTGCATCCTCGGGTCGGTGAGATACTCGAGCGTCAGGCAGACGCGCCGCTCTCCCCGGGCGAGCGGCGTGATGCGATGGCGCAGCTTGTCGCCGTCGAAGAACACGAGTCCTCCCGGCGGAATCTGCACCGAGCCCGGGATTGCGGCGGCACCCGACTCGCGCGTATGCAGCTCGTATTCCAGCCGGCAGGAGGACTGATCGACGAGCCCGATGAGAACCGTGTAGCGCCGGCCCGCGTAGTACGAGGTGTCGTAGTGCCAGCCGATGTGGTCGCCGGGGCGGGTATAGAAATAGAGTGCATAGGCATGTGGGTCTTCGGGCGGTGAGGGCTGCAACGGCTCCCCCGCGACCTGGCCCAACCACTCGATGAGCGAGCCCGAGCGATACAGCTCGGCGATGGCCGGCGCCAGGCGGTCGATATCGTGGCGGCTGATGCTTCCGCCTTGTTTGTGGCGCGGCAGGTAATTGCGATGCACCGCCGGCTCGGCGGCCCCCACCGCCTGGATCAAGCACTCCGTGAGAGCATGCGGCAGAAAATCGTCGAGCCGCAGGAACGCGCCTTGAGAGCGAAACTCGCGGCGTCGAGTGCTCGCATCCAGCTCGCGCAGCCGCAGGCTCAACGCGCTGTCGAGGGAGCGAGCGGGAATCGCAGCGGACCCCGCCGCCAAAGCGCCGATTGGGTGCGTTACAGCCATGGGGACGGGACTAGCCCGAGCTCGATTGCACGGTCAGGGGCTGCTGGATGACGCGCCGATAATCCACCACCACCCATAAAGCGAACACGGGCGCGCACAGCGAGGCCGCGATCAGCACCGGGGCCGAGGCATCGAACAGCGTCATGAGCGGCAAGAGATACAGCACATCCTCCGTCTCGAAGCCGCCCAGCGAGGCTTGCAACGTGCCCGCCTTCCCGAAGCGCTCCTCGATGCGCATGCGTAAATAGAAGATCAAGGCAATCGCACAACCGGCGATCGAGCCGAGTGCCACGGGAGGCAGAGGCAGATTGAGGGTCGATTTCGCGCCGACCCCGACACCCAACGCGATGAACGTGAGGATCGTGACCAGCGCGTCGCTCGCAAGATCGTAGAGGTGGCCCAAGCGGCTCGACTTGCCGCTGATCCGGGCGAGCTCGCCGTCGGTGTGATCGAGAAAATTCGACACCACCACGAGCAGCGCCCCGACGTTCGACCACTCATACGTTCCCGGCACGAAAGCCGCGGCGCCCAAAAGCCCCAGGATCAGTCGAACCGTGGTCAGATGATTCGGCCTCACCCAGCTGTCCTTCAAGGGAGTGACCAGCCGACGCGCGAGCCGCGCGTCCCAGTTCAGGACGATTCTCGGAGCAGGAGCAGTTTCGTTCTCGGACATGGCGGCGTGACAATTCTGTCATCAAAATGACATCGACAAAACCCCCACGGAGCACGTCGGTGAAAGTCGTGATCATCCCGTGCAAAAGGAGCATCCTGAGCCACAAACGGGGCCTCGACGTGCCCCAAACAGCGGAAAACGCGCTAGTATCGCCTTCAAAGCCACTCCTACAGGCGATGCGTTGAACTCGGGATTTCTCAGGCTAGGACAATGGGTGGCTACGCATCCGCGCGCGGTACTCATCGCCTGGGTGGCGGCAATTGCGCTCGGGGCCTGGGGCGACTACCGGCTGCCGGGTGCCACCGTCGGTGGGACGGGCGGCATCCCGGGAAGCCCCTCCGACACGGCCGCCAATACGCTGCGCACCGCCTTCACCAATCCGTTCATCAATCCACTGGTGGTCGCGGTCTCGGTGCCGCACTCGAAGCTCGAGGACGCTGCCTATCTCGACTGGGTGCGAAACGCCGGCCGCGTGCTCGGTGCTCTCGCGTCGGTCCGCAAGGTCGAGGATTACGCGCAGACCCCCGAACCGCAGCTGCGCTCCGGCGATGGACACGTGACCATGCTGCTGGTGGGACTCGCCTCTTCCACGGCCGAGGCACAACAGCGCGCCGTCGCCGAAGTGCGTGCGGCGCTCGCCCCGCTGCGTGCGACGCTCGAAAAGCTCGACCCGGCGGCGCAAGTTGCGGTGACCGGCGGACCGGCTGCGGATTACGATGTGAACGCGTTGAGCGCCGCGGGTGGCGACCGAGCCGAGAAGCATGCGCTGCCCTTGACGCTCGTCATCCTGATGATGGCTTTCGGTACCTTGGTCGCCGCGAGCCTGCCCTTCCTCATGGGGCTCACCACCACCACCGTCGCGCTCGGCGCCGCCTTCTTGCTCGCGAACGTGGTCTCGGTATCCAACCTCTTGAGCAATGTCGTGACCATGATCGGGCTCGCGATCGGCATCGACTACTCCCTCCTCATGGTGACCTACTATCGCGAGCGCGGAGTCGGCGCGACACGCGTCGAGATCGTGGCGGACACCGTCGCGCGCGCCGGACAGACGATCGCATGGTCCGGGGTCACGGTCATGATCGGCTTTTTTGGGCTATTGCTGAGCCCCATTCTCGAGACCCGCTGCGCCGGCATCGGCGGAGCACTCGTCGTTTGCATCTCCGTGCTCGCGGCACTCACCTTGCTGCCTGCCGCTCTGGTGCTCCTGGGCCCCTATCTCGAGCGATGGTCGGTGATTCCGCGCCGCCTGCGCCTCGGCAACACCACCGATCTGTGGCGGCGGCTCGGCGGGTGGATCATCAAGCACCCCTTGCCCACCTTGATGGTGTCGGGGGCCTGCGTCGTCGCGCTCGCGCTGCCGCTTCTCAAGGTCACCACCGGCGTGAGCAATGAGCGCTGGTTCCTGCCGCGCTCCGCGGAATCGCGCACCGGCGCGGACATCCTCTCGAACCTGCGCAGCGACAATGCCTCGCTCGAGATCTACGCGATCGTTCAGGCGACCGACGGCCAACCGATCCTATCGGCCGCACACTTGAAGCCCCTGGTCGCATACGCCGAGCGGCTAGCCGCTGATCCGCGCATCGCGTCGCTGGCCTCGCCCTTCTCGCTGCAGAAAGGTCTCGGACTCGAGGAGTACACCGCCCTCTATCAGAATGTCGACGAGGCGCTGCGCGCGCACCCCGAGATCGGAGAGCTCTACTTGAGCCGCGACCGCAGCGCCGCCCTTTTCGAGATCACCCCGGCGGCAACGCTCGCGGTCAAGGACATCGAGCATCTCGCCCGTGAGCTCAAGCACGTGGTGCCCGCCGGCCCCTTCTCCGTCGAAATCGGCGGAGATCCCGCCGAGCACGACGATTTCAACGCCTACATGGACAAGAGCCTGCCGCGCATCTTCAGTTTCGTCGTTGGCGCGACGCTCGTGATGCTGTTCTTCGCCTTCCGCTCCTATCTGCTGCCGGTCGAGGCGGTGCTCATGAATCTGCTCGCGGTTGCGGCAGGCATCGGCGCGGTGGTCGCCGTTTTCCAGCATGGCTGGCTCAACGGCCTCGTGGGGCTCGAGCGTCCCTTCTCCGCCATCCCGCTCGAGGTGCCGATGATGGTGTTCTGCTTGAGCTTCGGCCTGTCCATGGACTACGAGCTGTTCCTCTTGTTTCGCATCAAGCGCGAATATGCGATCGATGGGAACAACGATCGTGCGACGGTCGCCGGATTGGTCACCGTGGCCCCGGTCATCACCGGCGCGGGTCTCATCATGGCCGCGGTGTTCGGCGCCTTCGTCGGCGCGCAACTGCCGGTGCTCAAGATGATGGGAGTCGGCCTGTGCGTGGCCGTGCTCGTGGATGCGACCGTGATCCGCACTTTCGTCGTGCCGGCCGTCATGGCGCTCGGCGGTCGGCTCAACTGGTACCCCGGCAGGCGCCCAGGCGCCCGCGCACCGATGCCGGCGGCGCCGGCGCCATCCGCCTCCAAAAGACCGCGTCCTTAGGTTCTTCCCGGCCCGGGCCCCGGGGCGGAATCAGTCCATCGGCTTGCCGCAGCGCGCGAGCACGCCGCGCAGGTCGCGGATCGCCGGAAACACCTCGTTGTTCCAGTCGGCGCCTTGCGCATCGTAGGCACGCTGCTCGTATTCGACGATTTCCTTGTCCTCGCGAAAGATGTTCTCGGTGAACCAGGTGACGAACGGCCACACGAGATGGATGATCGCGGCAAACCTGGGCTTCTTGACCGAAAGGTAACCGTAGGTGCGATTGGTGCGTTGCTCGGCATCGAGCGGGGTATAGGCGAGCCACACTTCGAGCACCGGATCGTCGGTATCCTGGATGTTGCGTCCCACCCAGACCTTGAGATTCTGCCGCGGGTATTCCGTGCGAATGCGCATGTAATCCGAGAAATCCTGTTTGGCCTCGGTGCGCTTGCGCATGAGATCCACGATCACCTGCTCTCCGACCGACTGCTTCCCGCCGGTCCGGCTGAAGCTGTACTCCACCTGCGCCCAGTCCTCGCCGTGCTTGCGCCCGAGGCAATTGGCGCGAATGGAGCCCATCTGCTTGCGATGCATGAACTGGTGGTTCATGTCGAACAGATTCTCGTGCATGAAGGTGTAGTGGCAGGCGACCTCGCGGTTGAGCCGGCGGGTCTTGTAATCCTTGCGCTGCGAGGCGCCGAGCCTCGTGGGTACACGGGCTTCCGCGAGCGCGGGATCGCCCGGAAAAACGAAGATCAATCCATCCACCTCACATGCCGGGTAGCTCTTGACGCCGTTGGGCAAGCGCTCCTTGCCGAGATAGGGGACGCTCACGCACTTGCCGGTGTGACAGTAACTCCAGCCGTGGTAATGGCATTTGATCTCATCCCCGCTCACGACGCCGAGATGCAGCGGCACCTGGCGGTGGGCACAGCGGTCCTCGAGCGCGAACACCTGCCCGCTCGAGCCCCGGTAGATGGCGATGGGCTCGCCGGCGAAGCGTCGGCCGAGCACTTTCCCGACCTTGAGCTCGTCGGACCATGCCAGGGGATACCAGTGGTCGGGATGTGCCCCGATGCGTCGCAGATCGAATGCGTTCGGCGTGTTGGCCGCACGTAGCGGCAAGATAGGACTCTCGTCCGCCATCTCGACCTCTCCCTCGTTGCATCCCCTTGATACAGTGTAGCGCGTCCGGGGGACCTGCGGGTCCAGTGGGTTGCCTCAATGAACCCAGGGATAGCCCCAATGGACCAGAGGGTCGGCCCGGTAGTGGGGGGCCCTGGGGGGTCGCCCAATGGTGCCTGCTCGCGCCCGCAGCGCGACCCGCCCCCCGAATCGGTTACAGCCCAGCCACTGCGGCCCGTGCTACTGCGACGTCCTGTTCGACGCTGCCGCCACTCGCGCCGACAGCACCGATCACTGCGCCATCGCGCCTGACAGGAATCCCGCCACCGAAAATCACGACTCTCGAATCGTTGGTCGTGTTGAGCCCGAACCCCTGCTGGCCGCTCTGCGTCAAGTGCGACAGCTCCTCCGTCGACATGTCGAAGGCTCGCGCGGTCCAGGCCTTGTTGATCGCTATGTCCACGCTCCCCAGCCACGCACCATCCATGCGAACGTGTGCCACCAACCCGCCGCCGGCGTCGGCGACCGCGATGTTGTACGGGATACCGATTTCCATCGCCTTGCGCTCACCTGCCGCGATGATTCGTCGCGCATCGGCAAGGTCCAAAGATACTGCTGCTCTGGTCATGCAAGAGTCCTCCGTTTGCAGCGCTAATCGCATCACCCAGAGCAGCGCCGCTCCATTGCACCAAGGTATGAAGTGCGAGCATGCAGGGCCTCCCGCTGGATGCCGGGGCTGTTCCCCAGAGCAAGGCGTGGCGCAGGCAAATCGCGCGTCCGATTTGGCCCTCGGGCCGTGGATCGCCTGTTGGAACAACAATTTACGTTCGATATGCGCCACGGCAGCACCGCCGGGTACACGGCGGGACAGGTCGGATGGAGGCTAAGGTCGGAATCGAACCGGCGTACACGGCTTTGCAGGCCGCTGCATGACCACTCTGCCACTTAGCCCACGACAGAAATAGCGAGGACGCGCGGAGCCTAAAACGATACTGGAGCGGGAAACGAGGCTCGAACTCGCGACCTCAACCTTGGCAAGGTTGCGCTCTACCAACTGAGCTATTCCCGCCCTCGGCAGACCGGCAATTGTAGGGCCGTGCCGGTCGGAGTCAAGCGACCCGCGCGCGCTGCCCCCGCGGACCTTCAGCCGCGCCGCCTGATCGCCCCCTGCGGCTCACAGTTGCGCGCTGCCGCGCAGCTCCGGCCACGCCAGCCGCAGGTACAGGATCATCGACCAGAGCGTCAGCACGGCGGCGATGCCGGTGAGTATCAAGCCGAGCTTGTAGATCGGCAAGCCGAGCAAATTCTGCCGGAACAGCAAGAATGAGAGACCGACGATTTGCATGATCGTCTTGTATTTGCCCCAGACCGACACGCGGATGCGGCCGCGCGCACCGATCTCGGCCATCCACTCGCGCAGCGCCGAGACGGCGATCTCGCGTCCGATGATCACCGTCGCCATGATCACCATGAACCAGCGCGGGTCGCGGCTGACGATGAGCACGAGCGCCGCCGCGACGATCAATTTGTCGGCGACCGGATCGAGGAACGCGCCGAGGCGCGAGGTTTGCCCCCAGCGGCGGGCCAGGTAGCCATCCAGGCTGTCGGTGATGCCGGCAAGCGCAAAGGCACCGCAGGTCGCGGGATCCTTCCAGCCGTACGGCAGGTAGAACGCGCCTATGACGGCCGGAATCATTAGAATCCGCAGCCACGTGAGCGCGTTCGGAAGGTGCAGATACCAGCTATTTGCCGGGGTGGAGGTGCTCATAGATCACTTCGGCCAATTCGCGTCCGAGGCCCCGAATCTGTACGAAATCCTCGACACCGGCACGCAATATTCCTTGCAGGCCGCCAAATTGCTTGAGCAGCTCGCGGCGCTTGACCGGACCCAGGCCCGGGATGGTCTCGAGTATAGACTGGCTGTGGCGCTTCGCGCGCTTGCGACGGTGACCGGTTATGGCAAAACGGTGCGCTTCGTCGCGCACACGCTGTATCAGATGCAGCGCCGCCGATTCGGGCGGCAAGCTGAGCGGCGTGTCGCGCGCCTGAAAGAACAACTGCTCCTGCCCGGGACGCCGGTCGGGTCCCTTGGCAACGCCGATCAGCGTGACGCCGGTGACGCCGAGCTCGTCGAGCACACGGGCGGCTTCGGCCAACTGGCCCTTGCCGCCATCGATCAACAGCACATCGGGAGGAGCGATCTCGCCGTCGCGCACCCGCTTGTAGCGGCGCGTGAGGGCCTGGTACATCGCGGCATAGTCATCGCCGGGCTGGATGCCGGAGATGTTGAAGCGCCGGTATTCGCTCTTCATCGGACCCTCGGTGCCGAACACCACGCACGAGGCCACGGTGTCGGTACCGCTCGTGTGGCTGATGTCGAAGCATTCGAGTCGGCGCGGCGCCTCGTCGAGATCGAAGGCCTCGCGCAATTCCTCGAGGCTCGCCTCGATGCTGCCGCGAGCGAGCAGGCGCATCTTGAGCGCCTGCTCGGCGTTGGCATGCATCATCTCCAGCCAGCGGGCGCGAACGCCGCGCACCGAGGCGGTGATTCGCACCTTGTGGCCGGCGCGCTCGGCGAGCGTCGCTTCGAGAACCTGCATCTCATCGAAATCTTGCTCTACTATGATCTCCGCCGGCGATTCGCGCTCGAGATAGTACTGGGTCACGAACGCCGCCAGCACCTCGCCGAGCTCGGCGAGCGGCGCCTTGGGGAAAAAGGTGGTGCTGCCGAGGCTGCGGCCGCCGCGCACGAACATGAGCGCGACGCAATATTCCCCGTTGCCGGAGGCGATAGCGATCACATCCGCATTGTGCTCGATGTCGGCGGTGACGAACTGCTGCGCCTGGATGGCCCTCAAGGACTTGAGCTGGTCGCGCACTCGCGCGGCCTCCTCGAACTTGAGATCCGCGGCCGCGGTTTCCATGCGCCGCGCGAGCTCGAGCTGCGCCTCATCGCTCCGTCCCTCGAGGACCTTGATCGCGGCCTCCACATCGGCGGCATAGGCCTCCTTCCCGATCAGGCCGACGCACGGACCCGTGCAGCGCTGGATCTGGTACTGCAGGCAGGGCCGGGAGCGATTGGCGAAATACAGATCGTCGCAGTTGCGCAGGCGGAACAGCTTCTGCAGCTGCTGCAGCGTCTCGCGCACCGCGCCGGCGCTCGGGTACGGCCCGAAGAATCGCCCGGCCTCCTTGCGCGATCCACGGTAGAAATTCAGGCGCGGAAAGTCGTGCGCGGTCTCCAGGTGCACGTAGGGAAAGCTCTTGTCGTCGCGCAACACCACGTTGAAGCGCGGCCGGTGCTTCTTGATCAGGTTGTACTCGAGCAGCAGCGCCTCGGTCTCCGAATTCGTGATCGTGACTTCCATGGCGGCGGTCTTGGCCACCAGCGCGTGTACCTTGGGCTGCACGTTGCTCGGTTGGAAATAATGGCCGACGCGACTCTTGAGATTGCGGGCCTTGCCGACGTAGAGCACCACCCCTTCGGAATCGAGCATGCGGTACACACCGGGGCGAGCCGGCAGCGCGTCGAGGTAGGATCGGGCATCGAACGGCTGCCGCGGCCGATCTGCGTCCGCCGCGCCGCCAGCCGCGTTGCGCTGCGTGGATTCGGCGCTCACGGCGCTTTAGTCCCGTTCAGCAGGGCCGACGCACGCGCGATGACCGCCTCGAACATGGCGGCCGTGAGGCGGCGGGTCTGGGTGTTGTAGCGGCTGCAATGATAGGAGTCGAGCAAGAGCCGCCCTCCGGCGAGCGCGTGCTCGGCGCCGTGGGCAAATCGGAATCGGCCGGGACGCTCGCCCGAGGCGCGCAGCACCGCCGCGTGCGCGATCGCGCCGAGCGCCACGATGACGCGTACCTCGCGACTCTGCGCGAGCTCCGCCTCGAGATAGGGGTTGCATGCCTTGATCTCGAGCGGCGTCGGCTTGTTCTCGGGCGGCAGACACTTGACGGCGTTGGTGATGCGTGCGCCCAGGAGCTTGAGCCCGTCATTCGCCGCGCTCGAGACGGGAGCGCTCGCCAGCCCGAACTTGAAGAGCGTCGCGTACAGGAGAATTCCGGCGTGGTCACCGGTGAAGGGCCGGCCGGTGCGATTCGCGCCGTGCATGCCCGGCGCGAGCCCGACGATCAGCAAGCTTGCGCGGCGGTCGCCGAAAGGAGCCACCGGCTTGCAGTAGTAGTCCGGCTCTCTCTCCTGCACCAAATCGAGAAAGGCCGCAAGGCGCGGACAGCGCCGGCAACTGGGATCGAAGATGCTTCTCATGTAGAGGCCGAGCGGTTCGGCTCGATGGCGGCTGTGGCGTCGCTTCAAAAAACGGGCTACGCGGAACTCCGCGTAGCCCGCCGTCGATCGCGCCTGGACTTTGGACTAACCCGAGCGCAACCCAACCTTTGCCGCCGCCAGGGCCGATTCGCCCGACCCGCTGCGCCGCCGACGCCACCTTGGACCGCAACGGTCTCAAAGATTCCTCGCGGTCGGCAAAAAAATTCTCGGTCCGTGCGGCTACCGGACGCCCAAACAGGGTCCAAAAGACTCACCGCGCTCGATTCGCAAGGGCGGGGAAAGGTTTGCGACGCAGGATAGCACCTGATCCAACCCAGGCAATGAATGTTTTTTGAAAATCGCAGCTGAGCGACTGAGAATCAGTCTAATTATATTTAATAAATATATGATTTATATTGAAAATTTCATCGATCTATGGGTGTCGTCGCGGTTGGGGGTTTCCCTGAATCGCGCAACGCCTTGGCGTGGCGCGCGATCGACATGGCGAGCTCCAGCGACTGTTCCGCGTTGAGGCGCGGATCGACCTGGGATTTGTAAGCGCGTGCGAGATCCGCCTCGCGCAGGTCGCGGGCTCCGCCGATGCACTCGGTCACATCCTCGCCGGTGAGCTCGACGTGCACTCCGCCGAGCATGGAGCCGCAACTCTCGTGGATGCGAAATGCCGCTTCCACCTCGCCCAGAATGTTGTCGAAGCGCCGGGTCTTCACACCCCCCGAGGTGGTCTCGGTGTTGCCGTGCATGGGATCGCAGACCCAGAGCACCGAGGAGCCCGTGGATCGAACCGCCTCGATCATCTTCGGAAGCCGTTGCTCGATGTCCTTGACCCCGAAGCGATGGATGAAGGTCAGCCGGCCCGGCTGGTTCTGCGGGTTCAAGACCTGCACCAGCTCCTGCAGCCACTCGGCGCTCATCGAGGCTCCCACCTTCACGCCGATCGGATTCGAGATGCCACGGAAGTACTCGATGTGTGCGCCATCGAGATTCGCCGTGCGCATGCCGATCCACGGCATGTGAGTCGAGAGGTTGTACCACTTCTTCTGGCGCTCGATGTAGCGAGTCTGCGCCTGCTCCGACAACAGGTGCAGCCCCTCGTGACTCGTGTAGAACTCGGCACGCATCGCCGCATGCACTTCGCGTCCGCTCATCGACTCGAAGAATTCGAGCGATTCGGCGATCGAATCGACGATCTTCTGGTACGCATCGCGCAGCGCCGCGTGCCGCATGAAGCCGAGGTCCCAGTACTCCGGGTGGTGCAGGTCGGCGAAGCCGCCGTCGACCAGGGCGCGCACGAAATTCAAGGTGAGCGAGGCGCGCTCGTAACCGCGCAGCAGCAGTTCCGGATCCGGCTCGCGCTCGCGCGCGCTGAAACCGGGGCGGTTCACGTTGTCTCCGCGATAGGAGGGCAAGGTCACCCCGCCGCGCGTCTCGGTGTCCGCCGAGCGCGGTTTTGCGTACTGTCCGGCGAAACGGCCGATGCGGATGATGGGCCTCTTCAGTCCCTGAAGCAGCACCAGGCTCATCTGCAGCAGGATCTTCAAGCGCTTGGCGATGTTATCCGACTCGCAGTCATCGAAGCTTTCGGCACAGTCGCCCCCCTGCAGCACGAACGCAGCGCCGCATTGAGCCTGGGCGAGCTTGGCGCGCAGCGCCTCGATCTCCCAGGATACGACCAGCGGCGGCAGCCGGCTGAGTGATGCGACCACGCGCTCGAGCGCGACCGGATCGGCGTACTTGGGCTGCTGGGTCGCGGGCCGGCTGTGCCAGCTCGAGGGATGCCAGTTGGTCAAGGTCAAGGACTTGGACATGAGGGCCCGCATGCTACACAGCCTCGATCGGACGCGCAAAAACAGCGCGGTGGCGCCGGCGGCGCCGGCGCGGCAGAATGCCGCCCCTGAACTCAAGAGCGGTCGTCTGCATGTCCCAGGTCTCCGAAACGCTGAAGTCACTCGGCCTGTCCGAAATCAATGCCGGCACCTGGTCCGGTACGCACGGCTGGAGCTCGCTCGAGTCGGGTCCGGTGATCGACTCGATCAACCCCTCGACGGGCGAGCGACTGGCACGGGTCCGTGGCGCCAGCGCCGCGGATTATGAGCATGTGCTGTCGAGCGCGGTCGAGGCGGCGCGCGTGTGGCGCGGCGTGCCTGCGCCAAAGCGCGGCGAGGCGGTGCGCATGCTGGCCGAGGAGCTGCGCGCCCACAAAGATGCGCTCGGCAGCCTGGTGTCGCTCGAGAACGGCAAGATCAAGGCCGAAGGCGACGGCGAAGTACAGGAGATGATCGACATCGCGGACTTCGCGCTCGGTCAGTCGCGCATGCTGTACGGCCTCACCATGCATTCCGAGCGCGGCCAGCACCGCATGTACGAGCAATGGCACCCGCTCGGCGTGGTGGGCGTCATCACGGCCTTCAACTTCCCCGTCGCGGTATGGTCGTGGAATGCCTTCCTCTCCGCCATCTGCGGCAACGCCACCGTGTGGAAGCCCTCACCGAAGACCGCTCTGTGCGCGCTCGCCGTACAGCTGCTCTGCAATCGCGTGCTCGAGCAGGCCAGGCTGCCCGCGATCTTCCAGATTCTCGTCGATGCCGGCCACGAGCTCACCGAACATCTGGTGGACGATCGCCGCGTCGCGCTGGTGTCGTTCACCGGATCGACGGAGGTCGGACGGCGGATCGGCGTGCGGGTCGCCGAACGCCTCGGCAAGAGCTTGCTCGAGCTCGGCGGCAACAATGCGATCATCGTGGATGAGCATGCAAACCTGGATCTCGCCGTCCCATCGATCGTGTTCGGCGCCGTCGGCACCGCTGGGCAGCGCTGCACCAGCACGCGCCGCGTGCTGGTGCACACGAGTCGCGCCGCCGAGCTCGAGCAGCGATTGGTGGCGGCCTACCAGCAGGTTCGCATCGGCGACCCGCTCGAGTCCGGCACGCTCATGGGCCCGCTCATCGATGCGGCGGCGCTCGAGCGCTACCGTGGCGCGATCGCCGCCGCGCAAGCCCAGGGCGGCACGCTGCTTTGCGGCGGGCGCGTGCTCGAGCGCCCCGGATACTTCGTCGAGCCCACGATCGTGCGCGCGCATGCGGCGATGCCGATCGTCGCCAGCGAGACCTTTGCGCCGATCCTCTATCTCGTGAGCTACGAGCGCCTCGAGCAGGCCATCGAGCTGCAGAACTCGGTGGCTTACGGGCTCTCCTCCGCGGTCTTCACCGACCGGCTGCAAGTTGCGGAGCGCTTTCTGTCGGCCGAGGGCAGCGACTGTGGCATCGCCAACGTGAACCTCGGCACCTCCGGCGCGGAGATCGGTGGAGCGTTCGGCGGCGAGAAGGACACGGGAGGCGGCCGCGAGGCCGGATCGGATGCCTGGAAGGCGTACATGCGGCGCCAGACGACGACCATCAACTGGAGTGCGCAGCTGCCGCTCGCGCAGGGGATCCGCTTCGACCTGTAACGACGGCTAGCGCGCCAGCCATGTCTCGATATGCGCGGCGCGCTCTTCGAGTCGGTGCGCCGACACCGGGCCCAGGGTCTTCAGCTCCTGCGCGTAGCGCGACACCCGGTATTCCTCGATCCACAGACCGAAGTCGGCAAGCTCCGGCAGCGTGCGCAGCTCCGCCCTGATGCGCTCCTCGAGCCCTCGCTGCCGATGGGTCCACTCCGTGAGCTCGTGCACCAGCGATACGGGCTCCGGGCCGCGCGCGCGCACCCGCTGCCAGCGGCGCTCCTCCGCCTTGAGGTAGCGCGGTATCTGCGCGAGCCAGCCGTCCGGCATCGCGCCGAGCGCGGCGGCATCGAAGATCCGCGCAAGATGGGCCTCGGTCTCGGCGGCCGCCTCGGGGCTGCGTGCGCGCGAGTCATCGACCAGCCGGCGCACCTCGCGCGCCTGGGTGAACCATGATTGAGCGGCTTGCGCGGCCGCGTCCAGCGCTGTATGAAGCTCGGACCGGCCGCGATCTATCGCTGCCTCGAAATCGGCGCGCAGCCGCGGAGCCTCACCATCCTCGAAGCACGCGCGCCGCAAAGCGAGATCCAAGAGCAGCGCGAACAGCGCTTCGCGCCGCAGATAGGGGGTCGCCGCGAGCAACAGGTGCGTGTTCGCAGCCAGCGTGCGTCCGAGTTCGCGCATTTGTGGCTCGAGCATGAGCTGGGCGAGGCGTACTGCTCCGTCGCGCCACGCCCATGCGGCTTCGGCCGCCGACCATTCGAAGCGCACCACGACCGCGCTGCCGTCGCGCAGCAGCGTTGGAAACACCTCGATGGTGCCCGCTTCTAGGGCGAGCGTGCGCGAGCGTGGAAGCTCCGATGATTCGAACCGCCGCCAGGGGCGCGGATACTCGCGGCGCGCCCGCTCATCGAGGCGCCGGCGCGCCTCCGCCGCCGCGCTCCGGCGCAGCCTGGCGAGGTCTGAACCCGCGCACAGCTCCCGACCCTCCTCGACCACCGACAAGCGCGGCACCAGGTGGGCCGGCACCTGTCCGCTATCGAGCTTGATGAGCGCCTCCGGTATGCCGCGGGCCTCCTTGAGCCACGCTCCGAGTGCCTGGAGGTCCGCCGACGCTGCAGGCGTGCTCGCGAGGAAGCTCTGCGCCGCCGCACCCACCGGGATCAGCTCGCGCCGCGCCTCCTTCGGCAGCGAGCGCAGCAGCGCCACGATGCGCGGTTCCAAAAGACCCGGAACGGCGGCCTCGACTCGAGCGCGGGTCAAGCTGGGCAGTGCCAGCAGCGGAATCCTGAGCGTCGCGCCATCCGCGATCTCACCCGGCGCGAAACGATAGTCGATCGGCAGCTCGAGCTCATCGATCCTCACCCGCTCGGGAAACTGCTCGAGCGAGCGTGCATCGGGCGAGCGCGCGAGAACGCGCTCCTGGGTGAGCATGAGCGACTGACGCTGCGCCTCTGTGAGATGACGTGTGAAATGTTCGAGCGTCGCCGCGCTCGACACTTGGCGCGGAAGCCGCTCGGCATAGAAGTCGACGAAGAACTCGGGCGGCTGCAGCAGATCGCGCACTCGCAGTCGGTCCTCGAGGTGCTCCGCCGACCGAACGGTCGCATCGTTCGCGAGGAGCCAATCCGGGCGCTGGGTGAGCCGCCCGTACACCAGCGCCTCGCGCGCAAAGATGCGCCGCGATTCCTCCGGCGCGATCGGCCCATAGTTGACGATCCGGTTGGCGCTCAGCACGAGCCCGAGCAAGGTGACCCGCTCGCGTGCCACCACCTCGCCCCGGGCTTCATCGAAGTCGGGCTCGATGAATTCACGTCTCACCAGATGCGCGGCCGCGGCTTCGATCCACATGGGCTCGACCTCCGCGACCATCCGTCCGAATACCCGCGAGGTCTCGACGATCTGCGCGGCCATCACCCAGCGCGGCCGGCGGCGGCGCAGGGCGGAGCCAGGAAAGACATGAAAATGCAGGCCGCGCGGGCCGTGATATTCACCCTCCTCGGCGCGCGCCCCGACCATGGTGCAGAAACCCGCGAGCAGAGCCCGGTGTATTGCCGTGTAACTCGCGGCCTTGCGCTGGCCGGCGAACCCCAGGCTCGAGGCGCGGTCGGCGACCTGCGCATGCACATCCTCCCACTCAGACAAGCGCAGCAGCGACAGGTGCCGCTCCTTGCACCAACGCCTGAGCTCGCGCCGCGAATGCTCCCGCGCCTTGCGATACGCACGCCATAATCTCAGCAGCGCATTGAAGTCGGACTTGGCAGTCTCCTGCGCGGCCGGCTCGCTCGGTGCATCCTCGCTCGCGGCAATTCGCGGGTCCGGCACGCTCATACCGGAGACGATCGCCAGCAACTCGCTCTCGGCATGATAGCGGCGGCTTTCCAGCAGCGCGCACGAGAGACGTGGATCGAGGGGCAGGCGCGCCATGGCTCGTCCGCGCGAGGTGACACGCCGCTCGCCATCCAGGGCCTTGAGCTCCTGCAGCAGACGATAGCCGTCGGCGAGCGCGCGACCGTCCGGTGCATCGATGAAGGGGAAGGACTCCGCATCGCCAAGCCGGTCGGCCGCGAGCCGCAGGAGCAAGGCCGCGAGATTGGTGCGCAGCACTTCAGGCTCTGTGTATTCGGGGCGCGCCTCGAAGTTCTGTTGCGAATAAAGCCGCAGGCACAACCCGGGCCCGATTCGGCCGCATCGCCCCTTGCGCTGATCCGCGCTGGCCCGCGACACCGGCTCTATCGGCAGGCGCTGCAGCCGATTGCGCGGACTGTAGCGGCTGATGCGCGCCAGCCCGGAATCGATCACGGCGCGGATACCCGGCACCGTGATCGAAGTCTCCGCCACGTTGGTCGCCAGCACGATGCGCCGGCGCGGACCGCGCTTGAAGATCTTGCTCTGCTGCTCCCACGAGAGGCGCGAATAGAGCGTCAGCACCTCGACTTGCGGATGCTCCCGCTCGAGCACCTCGGCGACGTCGCGGATCTCGCGCTCGCCCGGCAGGAACACCAGCACGTCGCCGCTGCCGATGGCTCCCGGCGTGGTGGCAATGTCCTCGAGGGCGGCCGAGACGGCGGCCGGCAGATCCGGGTCATCCTCGTCGTCGGCCGCGGCGTAGCGAACCTCGATCGGATGATTGCGCCCGCTCACCCTGAGCACCGGCGCGCCGCCGAAGAAATCCGAGACGCGCTCGACCGCGAGTGTCGCCGAGGTGATGATGACCTTGAGATCCGCGCGCCGCTCGAGCAGGCGCTTGAGCACGCCGAGCAGCAGGTCGACGTTGAGGGAGCGCTCGTGCGCCTCATCGACGATCACCGTGTCGTAGCGGGACAGCAGCGGATCGCCTCCGAGCTCGGCGAGCAGCAGCCCGTCGGTCATCAAGACGAGCCGAGTGGCGTCGGACACCTGATCGGCAAAGCGCACCCGGAATCCGACGGTGCGCCCGAGAGGCTCGGATAGCTCCTCGGCGATCCGCGCCGCCAGCGCGCGGGCCGCGAGACGGCGTGGTTGGGTATGAGCGATGAGCGCCTTGCTTCCGCGACCTTGCTCGAGACAGTATTGCGGCAGCTGAGTACTCTTGCCCGAGCCGGTCTCGCCGGCAACGATCAGAACGCGGTGGCGCTCGAGCGCCTCGAGAATCTCGACGCGCCGCGCGCTGATCGGCAATTCCGGATCGTGCCGGAACACCAGCGGGGCATGCACGGAAGGCGCCCGCACGTGCCGCGCGGCCTCATTCGGCACGTTTGACGTCCGACCAGAGCCGCTCCTGCACTTCCAGGCTCAAGTCCGCGAAACGCTCGCCGCGCGCCTCGGCGCGCGCCTCCATGGCGCGAAAGCGCCGCTCGAACTTGTCGTTGGCCGAGCGCAGCGCCGCCTCGGCATCGACATCGAGCTTGCGCGCCAGGTTGGCTGCGGCAAACAACAGGTCGCCGACCTCCTCGAAGATCTGTGCGGCGGCGGGCGCGGCGCCGGCGGCGGCCTCGCGGACCTCGGCAAGCTCCTCGGCCACCTTGTCCGCCGTCTGGCCGTGATGCTCGAAATCGAACCCTACCCGGGCGGCGCGCTTGGAGAGCTTGAAGGCGCGCATCAGTGCCGGCATCGCTCTCGGTACGCCGTCGAGCGCGCTGTCGCCCGAGGACTCGCGCGCCTTGATCCGCTCCCAGGACACGCTCTGCTCGGCGGCGGTCAGCTCGCCGGCGCTGCCGAACACATGGGGGTGGCGCCGCACCAGCTTGTCGCAGATCGCGGCAGCCACCGCCTCGAAGTCGAACTCGCCCTGCTCGCGTGCGAGCTGCGCGTGGAATACCACCTGGAACAACAGGTCGCCGAGCTCGTCCTTCAGATGCGCGAGGTCGCGGCGCTCGATGGCGTCGGCGACCTCGTAGGCTTCCTCGATCGTGTAGGGCGCGATGCTCGCGAAGGTTTGCTCGCGGTCCCAGGGGCATCCCTGCGGCGACCGTAACCGCTCCATGATCCTCAGGAGCTCGGCAAGGCTCGCGCTCATGTGCGGCGCGCACCCGTCGGCTCGAGCGCCTGCCGCCTGCCGCTCGATTCCTGCAGCAGACGCCTGAACGTGAGCAGCATTCCCGCCGTGGCACCCCAGATGTTGCGCTCGCCGTAGGGAATGTCGAACACCTCGACGCTGACGTGGCCCATCTGCAGCTGCCGTGGCTTGTGGTTCGCGGCGTTCAGAATGAATGCCAGGGGCACCTCGAAAACGTCGTGCACCTCGGCCGCCGCGATGCTGAGCTCGAACGCCGGATTCACGAAGCCCACCGCAGGCGTCACCCGGTAGCCGGTCACGACCCAGTGATCGGGAAGAAAGCCGGCAAACTCCACGAAGGCTCCGGCGAGGCCGATCTCCTCGTGCGCCTCGCGCAGCGCGGCCTGCCAGGCATCGGCATCCTGGGGATCGATGCGCCCGCCCGGGAAGCTGATCTGGCCCGCATGATCCTTGAGCGTGACCGCGCGCTGCGTGAGCAGCACCGTCCAGCCGCTCTCGCGCTCCACCAGGGGTACGAGCACGGCCGCCGGCACGCGCTGCGCCGGAACGGACGCACGAATCCCGGCGAGCTTCTCGTAAGCGGCGCCGGCAAGCCATAGCATGTCCTCATCCGGCCCCGAGGGGTGCGGTTTCAAGGATTCGCGGATGTGCGCCCTGGAGTAAAGCGGCTCCGTCATCAAGACGAGGACCCCGGGCCTTTCACGCCGCCGTGGGTCAAGGCGGCGGGATCCAGGAGACGGCGCAACTCCGCGGCATCGAGATTGGTCATCTCGGCGGCGACGGCATGGATCGGCTTGCCCTCGGCGTAGGCCTTCTTGGCGATGGCAGCGCCCCTCTCGTAGCCGATGATGGGGTTGAGCGCGGTCACCAGAATCGGGTTGCGATCGAGCGCCTCGCGCAGCCGCTCCTCGTTCACGGTGAATTGAGCAAGCGCGTGATCCGCGAGATTGCGCGCCGCGATGCTCAAGAGTTGCAGACTCTGCAGCAGATTGTAGGCAATCACCGGTAGCATCACGTTGAGCTGGAAATTTCCCGACTGCCCGGCAATCGTAACCGTGGCGTCGTTGCCGATCACCTGGGCCGCAATCATGGTGACCGCTTCCGGCACCACGGGGTTCACTTTGCCCGGCATGATGCTCGAGCCCGGCTGCAGCGCCGGCAGAGCGATCTCGCCCAGGCCCGCGAGCGGTCCGCTGTTCATCCAGCGCAAGTCATTGGCAATCTTCATGAGACTCACGGCCACGACCTTGAGCTGCCCCGACAGCTCGACCGCCGTATCTTGACTCGACAGCGCCTCGAAGTAATTGTGGCTGGGGACGAACTTGAGCTGCGTCGAAGCGGCCAGGTGCCGCGCGAACACGGAGCCGAAGTTGGCGCGCGCATTGATACCCGTCCCGACCGCGGTGCCGCCTTGCGCGAGCGCCAGGAGCCGCGGCATCACCGACACCAGACGCGCGCACCCCTTGTCGACCTGCGCGCGCCACCCGCCCAGCTCCTGAGCGAGCGTGATGGGCATCGCATCCATGAGGTGCGTGCGTCCGGTCTTCACCACCTCCTCGAGCCCGCCCGCGCGCCGCTCGAGCACCGCGCTCAAATGGCGCAGCGCCGGTAGCAAGCTCTCGCTCAGCAGCAGCGCGGCCGAGACATGAATGGCGGTCGGGACGACGTCGTTGCTGCTCTGTCCCATGTTGACCTGGTCGTTGGCGTGCACGGGCTTTGCCAGATGCCGGCCCGCGAGCGTGGCGATCACCTCGTTCGCGTTCATGTTGCTGCTGGTGCCGGAGCCGGTCTGGAACACGTCGACCGGGAACTGGTCATCGTAGCGGCCGCCGGCCACCTCGAGCGATGCGGCCTGAATCGCCGCCGCGACGTTCGGCGGCAAATCGCCGAGCTCGGCATTGGCGCTCGCCGCCGCGTGCTTGATGAGCCCGAGGGCGCGTATGAAGGCGCGCGGCATGGTGAGGCCACTCGCGGGAAAGTTACGGATCGCGCGCTGGGTTTGAGCGCCCCAAAGCGCGGTCGCCGGCACGTCGAGCGCGCCCATGCTGTCGTGCTCGACGCGATATTCGGATGTAGTCATCGCGTCGTCCTCGAACGGAGCCGGGCTCCGAGCCTCTACGAGATTTCCTGTAATATCGCACCTTGTATTCTATCAGAGATGTCCATGCCCACTTCTGCCACCGACGCTCTGTCGCCGCTCGACGGCCGCTACGCCGCGAAGCTCGCGCCGGTACGCGAGATCTTCAGCGAAGCCGGCCTCATGCGCGAGCGGGTGCGCGTCGAATGCGCATGGTATGCCGCGCTCGCGCAGGGGCCTGCCGCCGCGGCGCTCTGCTCGCTCCCGCCGCCGGCGCGTCAATGGACGGACGCGCTCGCCGCCGACCCGACCGCGACCGACGTCGCCGCGATCAAGCAGATCGAGACGCGCACCAAGCACGACGTGAAGGCGGTGGAGCTGTGGATCCGCGGCGCGCTGCAAGAGCGCGGCGCCGCGCCGGCGCAGCTCGAGTGGGTGCACTTCGGGTGCACCTCCGAGGACGTCAACAATCTCGCCTACGCACTCATGCTCAAGCAGGCGCGCGAGCGAATCCTGCTGCCGTCGCTTGCATCGCTCGGAGCCACACTCGATACGCTGGCGGTGCGCTACGCCGCCGCGGGCATGCTGGCCCGCACTCATGGACAGAGCGCGACGCCGACCTCGGTCGGCAAGGAGCTGGCCAACGTTGCCGCGCGGCTCGCGCGTCAGCGCTCGGCGATCGAGCGCGTCGCTCTGCTCGGCAAGCTCAATGGCGCGGTCGGCAACTTCAATGCCCACGTCATCGCGCGGCCGGACGTCGACTGGCCCGCGATGAGCGCAAAATTCATCCGCTCGCTGGGTCTCGAGCCCAACCCCCTCACCACCCAGATCGAGCCGCACGATTGGATCGCCGAGTACTGCCATGCGCTCGCCCGCGCGAACACCGTGCTCTTGGACTTCGCGCGCGACGTGTGGAGCTACATCTCGCTCGGCTACTTCAAGCAGCGAGTGGTCGCGGGCGAAGTTGGATCCTCCACCATGCCCCACAAGGTGAATCCGATCGACTTCGAGAACGCGGAGGGCAATCTCGGGATCGCAAACGCGCTGCTCGCGCATTTCGCGGCGAAGCTGCCGGTGTCGCGCCTGCAGCGCGATCTGACCGACTCGACCGTGCTGCGCAACGTGGGGGTCGCGATCGGCCATTCGCTGCTCGCTTATCGGTCGCTCGAAGCGGGACTCGAGAAGCTCGAGCTCGACGCCGAGCGGCTCGCGCAGGATTTGAACGAGGCGTGGGAGGTTCTGGCTGAAGCGGTGCAGACCGTCATGCGGGCGCATGGAATCCCGGATGCCTACGATCGCCTGAAGGCATTTACCCGGGGACGCGCGATGGATGAGCGCGCGATGCGCGAGTTCATCGCCTCCTTGCCGCTCCCTGCCGACGCCAAGCAGAGGCTGCTCGCGCTCGAACCGAGCACCTACCTCGGACTCGCTCCGCAGCTCGCACGGAGCCGCCGATGAGGCCGCCGGGCCGGCCGCCCGTCCGAAACGTGACGCAGTTAGCACGGTGCCCGGTAGGCGCACGGTACTATCCGCGTCGAAGTACGGGCGTGAGCATTTACGAGGCGTTGGTACGCCCCGCTCTCCGGTGAGGCATCGAAGTATGGCGGGTAATCCGGACGACAGGACGCAAGCGATCGCGGAGAAGCTATCCGCGCCCGGCAGCGCGCCGTCCTCGAGCACCCGCACCATCCTCACCACCATGCCCGAGGTGCGCGAAGCGAGCCTCAAGGTGGCGAAATCCGCGCAGCGCCTGCTGTCGATATTCACACAGGACCTCGAACCGTTGATCTACGGCGAGGAGCCCTTCCTCGAAGCCATCAAGCGCCTGGTGCTCGCCCGCTCTTACGCCAAGGTGCGTGTGCTGCTCGCCGACCCCTCGCGTGCGATGGTGGACAACAACCGCTTTCTCGCTCTCGCACGCCGCCTGACGAGCTGTATCGATCTGCGCGCCATGAGCCCCGAATACCCGGCGAGCGCGGGGGCCTTCATCATCGCCGACGACAAGGCGCTGGTGTACCGGCTCCAGGCGGACCGGTGGGACGGGATCTCCGACATGAACGATCCCGCGGTGGTGCGCCGCTACTTGAACTTCTTCGACGAGGTCTGGCAGACCAGCATGCAAGAATCGCAGATGCGGCAGATGCTGATGTAGCGGTCCTGCGCAGCGGCGTCGCGCCGGAGCGCCCGAGCCGGCCCGGGCCCCGCGCACCGGCTCCTTGCACCGTATAATTGGTGCATGGCTTCCGCCCTCTCCGACTCTCCCCTCCCCGCTTCCCGTCCCGATACCATCATCGTCGGCATGTCCGGCGGCGTCGACTCGGCCGTGGCCGCTCTCCTGTTGAAGGACACGGGCCATGACGTGCAGGGCCTGTTCATGTCCAACTGGGAGGACGACGATGACGCCTACTGCACGGCCGCGAGCGATTTCCAGGATGCGCGGCGCGTGTGCGAGCGGCTCGCCATCCCGCTGCATCGCGTCAGCTTCGCCGCCGAATACCGGCAGGCGGTCTTTCAGCGCTTCCTCGAGGGCTATGGCGCGGGCCGAACGCCGAATCCCGATGTGCTGTGCAATCGCGAGATCAAGTTCGGCGTCTGTCTCGACTACATGCACCGGCTCGGTGCAGCGCGGGTCGCCACCGGACACTACGCGCGGCTGCGCCGCACCGCGCGCGGCACGCAGCTCCTGAAAGCGGCCGACGGAGCCAAGGATCAAAGCTACTTTCTCCACGCCGTCGATCCGGCGGCGTTCGAGAACACCATCTTCCCCCTGGGCGAGATGCGCAAGGAGGAGGTGCGGCGCCGTGCGCACGCGGCGGGTCTCCCGGTGCACGACAAGCCCGACAGCACCGGCATCTGCTTCATCGGCGAGCGCCCCTTCGGAGATTTTCTCGGACGCTATATCAAGGACCGCCCGGGTCCCATCGAGGATGCGGAGGGCGTGGTGCTGGGCGAGCACCGCGGCCTGTCGTTCTACACCATCGGCCAGCGCTCGGGGCTGCATCTCGGGGGCCGAGCCGGGGCGGCGCAGGCGCCGTGGTTCGTCGCCGCCAAGGATGCCGCGCGCAATGCGCTCATCGTGGTGCAGGGCCACGATCATCCGCTGCTCATGGCCGATAGTTTCGGCGTCGAGGGGTTCCATCGGCTGGTGGAGGCGGAAGCATCGAGCGGAACTGCCGGCGAGCCGCGCGAGTGCACGGTGAAGACGCGCTATCGACAGGCCGATCTGCCGTGCAGCGTACAGCTTACCGGCGCCGGCTGCGCACAGGTGAGGTTGCGGCGGCCCGCGCGCGCGATCACTCCGGGACAGTACGCGGTCTTTTACGACGGCGATGTGTGCCTGGGCGGCGGCACCATCATGGAGCCGCACTTCTCGCGCGCGCGACCCGGCAAGCCGGCGATGATCTATAATTTTGACTTTTAGGCGGAGGGGTCATGACGGACAGTTTCAAGGCACGGACGACGCTCGCGGTGGGGAAAAAGAAATACGAGATCCTGAGCCTCGCAGCGCTCGAGGCCCACGATGTCGCCCGCCTGCCTTTCTCGCTCAAGATCCTGCTCGAGAACCTGCTGCGCTTCGAGGACGGCGTGAACGTGAAGAAGAGCGACATCGAGGCGCTCTTGAAGTGGGATTCCAAGGCGGCACCGCATCATGAGATCGCCTTCACGCCCGCGCGCGTGATCATGCAGGATTTCACCGGCGTGCCCTGCATCGTGGACCTCGCGGCCATGCGCGAAGCCATCGTGCGCCTCGGCGGCGACGCGCAGCGGGTGAATCCGCTGGCGCCCGCCGAGCTCGTGATCGATCACTCCGTGCAGGTCGACGAATATGGGACCCCAGAGGCGCTCGCGCACAACAACCAGATCGAGTTCAGCCGCAATGGCGAGCGCTACATGTTCCTGCGCTGGGGACAGACGGCATTCAGCAACTTCAAAGTGGTGCCGCCGAACACGGGCATCGTGCACCAGGTCAACATCGAGCGTTTGGCGCGCGTGATTTTCGCGGACGAGACCGGCAGCTCGTCGGGCGCCTATCCGGATACCTTGGTCGGGACCGATTCGCATACCACCATGGTGAACGGTCTCGGCGTGCTCGGCTGGGGTGTCGGCGGCATCGAGGCCGAGGCGGCCATGCTGGGGCAGCCCGTGACCATGCTGATTCCGCAGGTCATCGGCTTCAAGCTCACCGGCAGCTTGCCGGCGGGCACCACCGCCACCGACCTCGTGCTCACCGTCACCGAGATGCTGCGCAAGAAGGGCGTGGTCGACAAGTTCGTCGAATTCTTCGGCGACGGGCTCAAGGGCCTGCCGATCGCCGATCGCGCCACCATCGCCAACATGTCGCCCGAATTCGGCTCGACCTGCGCGATCTTCCCGATCGACGGCGAGACGCTGCGCTACCTCGAGCTCACCGGCCGCTCCGCCGAGCAAATCGCCCTGGTCGAGACCTACGCGAAGGCGCAGGGGCTGTGGCGCGTAGACGGCGCTCCGGCCGCCGACTACACCGACGTCGTGGAGCTCGATCTCGGCAGGGTCGAGCCGGCGCTCGCAGGCCCCAAGCGCCCGCAGGACCGGGTGCCGCTGCGCTCCGCGAAAAGCGTCTACCAGTCCGCCATCAGGAAAATGGCCGAGGAGCGCGCCCAGAAGAATCCGCAAGCCACCGGCAAGGCGCCTGCCCAGCTCGGCGGCAAGAACATCGAGATCCGCGACGGCGCGGTGCTCATCGCCGCGATCACGAGTTGCACCAACACCTCGAATCCCGCGGTGCTGGTGGGCGCGGGGCTGCTCGCGCGCAAGGCACGGGCGCGCGGCCTCACCTCCAAGCCCTGGGTCAAGACCTCGCTCGCGCCAGGCTCGCGCGTGGTGACCGATTACTTGAAGAAGTCGGGCTTGCTCACCGACCTCGAAGCGCTCGGGTTCTATACCGTGGGCTATGGATGTACTACTTGCATCGCGGAAGGCACTGCCGTGCTGCTCGCCGACGGTACCTCGCGCCGAATCGAGTCGCTCCCCTCGGCCGGCGGCATGCGTGTTCTCGCGCCACGAGCCGAAGGTCGCCTGGAGGCAGCGGTGCAGGGGGAGCTCATGCCGCAAGGCGAGCGGGAATGCGTTTCGATCGTGCTCGAGGATGGGCGCTCGCTCACCTTGACGCCCGACCATCGGGTTCTTTGCGGGGACGGACGCTGGGTACGGGCGGATGAGCTCGCCTTGAATGACGATCGCGTCCTGGTTGGTCTGGAGGCGCCGATCGATGAGCCAGCTGCGGATGAGGCGAGCTATACGCTCAGCGCGGGCAAGCTGACGTTCAGCATGACGAACGACCACGAGCGCCGGCGCACCCTCGCCTTTGCGCGCTTGCTCGGTCACTTGTGGAGCGCCGGGTCGAGCAGCTGCGCGGGCCCGGCACGGATGAATGTCGGACAGATCTTCGACCGCGAGAGCGTGCTCAACGACATCGAGCTCTTGGCCGGCGAGCGCCCGACGGCCTCGGCCCATGACGAGCGGAAATGGTCCGACGTGCTGCCGAGCGAGCTGTCCGAAAGCATCCGCGCCCTGGCCGGTGTGGGTACGGGTCGTCGCATCGACCAACCTGCCTTTCTGCCAGATTTCCTGCTCGAGATGAATTGCCCGGTCGCCGTGATCCGCGAATTCCTCGGCGGCCTGTTCGGTGCGGATGGGCACGCGCCGATCCTGCATCGCTATGGCAAGAGCGAAGACCAGGCGAGCCTTGAGCCGCCGGCCTATTCGCAGAGCGCGAAACCCGGGTTCGCCGAATCGACTAAACAGAAGATGGTGCACATCCTCGAGCTCCTGGGTCGCTGCGGGGTGCAGACGCGCGGCGCTACGGTCCGCGAATACCCAACGCGACGCTCCGCCTCGACCTATCCGACGGCGCGCGACGGAATCGCCCGACGTGAGATCCGCCTCGAGCTGCCGGACGGGCTCTCCTTCATCGAGCGCGTCGGCTATCGCTACTGCATGGACAAGACCCTGCGAGCGAGCGCCGCCGCTGTCTACTGGCGCATGCTCGCCACGATCAACCGCCAGCGGCTATGGATGGCTGACCGGCTCGAGGTCCTGCAGGGGAACGCGGTGGGACAATCCTTCTCACGATCGCGCTCACTCGCCGCAGCCGAGCTCGCCGAGCTCGAAACCCCGATTTTCTGCGACTTTCCCTCGCCTGCGCGGCTGTTCACGCAGCTCGGCGTGCGCCACTGGTTCGGTGCGGCCGGCCAGGGCGAGGCCGGCCAGGGCGAGGCCGGCCAGAGCGAGGCCGGCCAGGGCGAGGCCGGCCAGAGCGAGGCCGGCCAGGGCGAGGCCGGCGATCTGCTGGGCCAGGCCAAGCGCTATTGCCTCGACAAGAACTCCTGCGGCTTCCCGGCCTTGAGCCTGCGCGTCATCGATCGCCGGCCGGCGGGGCGACACCCGGTCTTCGACATCGCGGTCCCCGCGGCGCAGGCTTTCATCGCCGGAGGCATCGCGGTACACAACTGTATCGGCAACTCTGGCCCGCTCAAGCCCGAGATCTCCGAGGCCGTCAAGGCGGGAGACGTCGTCGCCTGCTCCGTGCTCTCCGGCAATCGTAACTTCGAAGGCCGCGTGCATCCGGAAATCAAGATGAACTTCCTCGCCTCGCCGCCGCTGGTGGTGGCCTACGCGCTCGCAGGCAACCTGGAGGTCGACCTCACGACCGAGCCCCTTGGAAGCGACAAGAATGGCAAGCCGGTGTACTTGAAAGACATCTGGCCGAGCGCCGCCGAAGTCGCCGAGGCGGTGGCCGCTTCGGTTGACTCCGCCATGTTCACCAAGGGCTATGCGGACGTGTTCAAGGGCGATGAGCACTGGCGCGCGATCAAGACGCCGGAAGGCAAGATTTACGCGTGGGACGGCAAGTCCACCTACGTGAAAAACCCGCCCTACTTCGAGGGCATGACCATGACGCCGGCCGCGGTCGGCGACATCAAGGGCGCGCGCGCGCTCGCCGTGCTCGGCGACTCGGTCACCACCGATCACATTTCCCCGGCGGGCAACATCTCCAAATCGAGCCCGGCCGCCAAGTACCTGATGGAGCAAGGCGTCAAGCCCGCCGACTTCAACTCCTACGGAGCGCGGCGCGGCAACCACGAGGTGATGATGCGCGGAACGTTCGCCAACATCCGCCTGCGCAATCTGCTCGTGCCGGGCACGGAAGGCGGCGTCACGGTGCACATTCCGAGCGGCGAGTCCCTCTCGATCTACGATGCCGCCATGAGGTACAAGGGCGAGTCGACGCCGCTGGTGATTCTCGCGGGCAAGGAATACGGCACCGGGAGCTCACGCGACTGGGCGGCCAAGGGCACCATGCTCCTCGGCGTCCGGGCCGTCATCGCCGAGAGCTTCGAGCGCATCCACCGCTCGAATCTCATCGGCATGGGCGTCCTGCCCCTGCAGTTCCAGCCGGGCGACAACGCGCAGAGCCTCGGATTGAGCGGCAGGGAGCTCTTCGACATCGCCGGTCTCGACCGCGGGGCCGCCAAGTCGGTGACGGTCACGGCGCGCTCCCCGGACGGCAAGAACAAGCAGTTTCAGGCGCGTCTGCGCATCGACACGCCGAAGGAGCTCGACTACTACCAGCACGGAGGCATCCTGCAGTACGTGCTGCGCCAGCTGGCGGCGCGAAAAGCCGCCTGAGCCGCGGGACACGGCGAGCGGGCCGCTAACGACCGGCTAGTGGCCCGCTGCCACGCTTCCCGCCTCAACCAGCACCATGCTGCTCGGGTCGAGGTGGGAGCGGATGGCGCGGTTCACCTGATCGCGCGTGATGGCCTTGATCGCCTCCGGATATCGATCGAGCCAGCTCACATCATAGCCGCGCTGCACGGAGGCGAGGATCGTCCCTGCGACCCCGGCGGTGGTCGAGAGGCTGACCTCATAGCCGCCCACCAGACCGCGCTTGCGCGCGGCGAGCTCGGCCTCGCTGATACCCTCCTGCCACCATTTCTCGAGCACGCCGCGGGTCGAGGCGAGACCGCGCTCGAGCAACGCGGGCGCGAAGCTCGCGCCAATGCTCCACTCGCCATCGGCAATGCTGTCCTGTGCCATGCCCGCACCGATCTGATAGGTGAGTCCATCGCGGTCGCGCACCGTGCCCATCAGGCGACCGGTGAAGCCCTGGCCGAGGATCGAGGTGCCGAGGCGCAGCGGAAGCGCGTCCGCGTCGCGGTAGACGAGCCCGGTCGCCTGTCCGAGAACCACCGACGTGCTCGGCTTCTGGCTGAGCGGCACGGTGATGGTGCGCGCAGCGGCGGGATGCGCCGGCGTCGCTGCCTTCAGATAGTCCTGTCCGCCGCTCCACCCGGAGAAATCCTTGGCGATCTCGCGCTCGATCTCCTCGGCTTGAACATCGCCCACCAGCACGAGGGTGAAGTTCTTGGGACCGTAGTACCTGGCATGGAACGCCTTGACCTCATCGAGGCTCGCCGCCTTCGCCGCCGCCAGGTACTCATCGATCGTGTGCGGATGGTTGGGGTGGCCCTCCGGAAATACCGCGCGCGCGAAGGCCTCCTGGGCGCGCAGGGCGGTGTTCTGCGACGATTGCTCGAGCGAGCCGATGAAATGCTGCTTGGCCTTGGCGAACTCGGCCGCGGACAGTGCCGGCTCGCGCAGCTCCTGCGCGATCAAGCCGAGTACCATCGGCAGATCCTTCTTGAGGCACTTGGCGCGCACCTCGAGGCTCTGAGTCGCGACCGCAAAGGATATCTCCGCGCCCACATCGTCGAGCCGCCCGGCGATTGCGAACTTATCGAGCGTCCTGGTGCCGCGGTCGAGCATCATGCCGGTGAGCGTCGGCACGGCGATGTTCTGCGCCGCCATCGCATCGCCGGCGGGCAGCGCGCCGAGGATGGACACCACATCGCGTACGGCGCTGTGGTAAGTGATGACATCGACACCCGCGACCCGCGAGCGGTGGCTGTTGTCGGCCATGTGCGCCTGCGCGCCCGATGCGGCAAACACGAGAGCGGCCGCGGCCCGAGCGTACTTGGCGAAATTCGCGCTCTTCACGATCCTTTCTCCCCGGGGCTCGGGGCGGGCACGAACCAGCCGGTCGTGCTCTGCTCCTCGTTGAGGTATTGCCTGGCGACGCGCTGCACGTCGGCGGGCGTCACCTGCTCGATCTTCTGCGGGAAGCTCACATAGAGCGTCCAGTCGCCCACCGCGATCCAGTCGTTGAGCTCGCTGGCGATGCCCGCGGTGCCGTCGCGCTTGTAGGCGTCGGCGGCCTTGAATTGCTGCTTGACGCGCGCGATCTCCTCGGGCGTCACGCCCTCGCTCTTGATCCGGGCGATCTCCCGGTTGAGCGCCTGCTCGACCTGGGAATGGGTCGCGCCCGGCGCCAGGGTCGCGTACACGGTGTGCAGCGACAGGTCGCGATGCAGGTCCGTGCCGGCGTCGGCCGAGAGCGCGAGGCCTTGATCGACCAGGGAGCGGTACAGCCGCGCGCTCTTGCCCGAGCTCAGAATCGCATCCAGCATCTCGAGCGCGGGGATGTCGGCGTCGCGCCCGTTCGGCACCTTGTGCGCGATCACCACCGTGCCGAGCTCGCCGGGCCGCGTCACGGTCACGCGTCGCGCGCCGGTCTGAGGCGGCTCCTCGGTGTATAGCGCGGGAATCGGCTGTGGCGAGTGCGGATAAGCGCCATAGTACTTCTTCACCAGCGCGAGCGCGGCCGCCGGCTGAACGTCGCCCACCACGGTCACGGTCGCGTTGTTCGGCCAGTAGAAGGTGTCGTAGAACTCGTGCAGCTTCTCGATCGGGACGTGCTCGATGTCGCTCTTCCAGCCGATGGTCGGATGGTGATACGGCAGCGCGACGTACGCGGCCGCGGTCACCTCCTCCATCAGCGCATTGTTGGGATCGTTTTTGCCCCGCTCGTACTCGTTGCGCACGACCGTCATTTCCGCCTGGCGGTCCGCTTCGTGCAACCACAGGTGGCGCATCCGGTCGGCCTCGATCGCGACATAGCCTTCGAGATCGTCGCGGCCGACGGTGGCGAAATAGTTGGTCCGATCGACCGCGGTGCTCGCGTTGAACTGGCCGCCGACGCGCTCCAGGTATTGCTTGATGCTGTTGCCCTTGAGATCGTTGTAAGCGTCCGTGCCCTTGAACATGAGGTGCTCGAGGATATGGGTCGCGCCGGTGGTGCCGGTCACCTCGTTGCGCGAGCCGACGCGATAGGTCACCTCGAAGGTGACCACCGGCGCGGAGCGATCCGCCACGATGAGCGCCGTGAGGCCGTTCGCATCGAGCTGATACTCATCGACGCCCCCCAGCGAGCGCACCGCCGTGAATCCGGGCACCGGCGGCGGTTTCGTATTGTCTCCCGCCTGCGCGCCCGCGCCGGGCAGCGCGACGGCGAGCGCGGCGGCGAGCGCGCCAAGCGCCGTGATCACCCGCGACTCGCGGCCGCGGAGTGCGCGAGTTGCTCGCGCCGTTTCCTCCTGCACCATAGGCTCTCTGCTCCCTGATACGAGGCCCGTCATTCTAGCGGCTGCGGCGGGGCGCGCCAGCGGCAATCTTATATCGAGAAAAAGTTCTCAACTTATTGTATCTATTTGGTTATATTTAGGCATGACCGCACCGGCACGCGCCGTCGCGCTGTTCGATCTCGACGGCACGCTGACTTTCCACGACACGTTGATGTCATTCCTCGCGGGCTATCTCGCGCGCCGGCCGGCTCGCCTCGCGCGGCTCTGGCGGCTGCTACCTGCCCTGTTCGAATACGCCATGCGCGGGCGCGACCGAGGACGGTTGAAATCGCGCGTGATCCGCGCCGTGATGGGTGGCGAGGCGCGCTCGGCGATCGATGATTGGGCACGAGCCTTCGCGGCCGCGCTCGGCCCGCGGCGCAAATTCCGCCCGGCGGCGCTCGCCGCGCTCGCGGCGCACCGCGCGGCCGGCGATCACCTGGTGCTGCTCTCGGCCAGCCCCGACCTGTACGTGCCCTACATCGGGCGCGAGCTCGGGTTCGAGCGCACGGTTTGTACGGAAGTGCTGTGGCGCGGCGACCGTCTCGACGGTGCGTTGCGTAGCGCCAACCGTCGGGGCGAGGAAAAGGTGCGCTGTCTCGAAGCGCTGCGGCAGCAATATCCGAGCGCGCTGGTGAT
>Ga0335073_10000865_pt1 | contig 39881 bp, 36 predicted proteins | sample Lox_Sample_22_FD_207093 | JGI IMG/M metagenome (GOLD analysis project Ga0335073, IMG submission 207093) | Soil microbial communities from Loxahatchee National Wildlife Refuge, Florida, United States - Lox_Sample_2.2 | ecosystem: Environmental > Terrestrial > Soil > Wetlands | place: USA... | reverse complement strand
CACCTTCATTGGAAATGAACCCATGGAGAGCGCGAAAAATAGCGGCCAGTTCGAGGGCTGGAACCAGATACTCGATAAGCTTGCTGCGGTTGTTGCGGGGCTGACGCAGGCGAAATAAGAAGCGGAGGCTTTGACTGATTGTCATGCGCGGGACAGAAGGAACAGGGAAGAATCGCCGCTAGGGGGCGGCGTGATGGATGAAACGGATTGCTCCCGTTAGCCGACAATGCACAATTAACGCAGCGGCAAGGCCGAGCATATAGTCAACGAAGCGAGTCGCGCGCTTACCTGAGGAGTCCCTGCATCTCGGCATACGCGAGGCGGTGGACTAGGTCCTCTAGCGTTGGGCAACGCGCGGCTCGCTGATAGGCGCGCCGGCCGGCAATGGTTGTTTTGCCGGGAGGAGTGCAAGCAGCGTGACTCCAATCACGCCAAAGATCACAATGTCCTGGGGGCTATCCTTCCTGTGCGTCCCGTACGCCACGGCCTGTGCTGACATGATTGTCATCGTGAACCCATGGGCAAGGCTTGACCACGCCCCATAGGCGATCATCAAGCGATGCTTGGCCGGCTGCTTAACGGCCACCAACAGACAGACTCCAAGCGCCGTGTTAAGGCTCAGGAACATCGGCATGACGTCACTATGCCCGCTAAGCCACCTAGAGTGCCACAGATCGTCGAACAGGAGATAGCCCCAAAAGCAATAAAACAAGCCCACCAACACCAACACTACCTGTAAGGCGCGCTCACGTTTCATACCGTCCTCCTTTCGTGCGATGCAAGGTCATTACCACCTTTTTTACTTCAGATTGTGCGGGTGTCAGCTGTGCTGCGTCCAATACTGGAACCCTGTGAGCATCCGCAGTGGGAGCAGAATGCTTCTCCCCCTCGAATAGGCTTGCCACAGGAACTGCAAGGCTCATGGAGAGGCCCGCGGAACACAAAATAAAGGATGAATCCAATCAAATTGGGTATCAGGAAAGCGGCAAACACCCAGGCCCAAGCAGGCATTTGACGCCTTTTGGCGTCCCCATAAACGTATCCGAGGGCAAGGAAGAAAGCCGCGGTGAAGACGCCAAACGTTAAGCCAAACCAAAACGCGTCCGGCATGGTACTGAGAAATCCTTGGGAAGCAAGTAGGGAACGGCCCTGGCTGGAAGCAAAATAGACTACCCAAATCGGGATCGCCAGTGCTGCGATGACCATTGCAGACCTGGGTAGAACATTCCGTCTTGCGGTTCCCAACAAGACCGCCGCACCTACAAGCCCGGCCAAGAACGCTATCAAAAGCACCGCCGATTGCTGTGTCATGCAATACCTCTATTCTCACGAGGAGCCGCGAGCAGGCATAAGGCCGAGCAAAAAGACGGCAGCAGCCAAAAGACGAGCACGCCTGCCTGGACTTGAGCAGTGTCAAAATACATTGGGACCGACAGGCGCTTGGCCATCTGGTACACGAGTCCCGATCCCACAAATGAGAGCAAGAGTGCTACAGCAAATGCAGCCCAGAACTTGAATTGCACGTTGTGCTGTCGCGCTGTCCCGGTGTGATGCGCAAGAAGCTCACGGACCTGAGCACTCGAATCTGGTTCACCGGTAAAGGTGAGTTCCCGCAATCCCCGAATCGTACGCGCGGTTAGCTCGACGTAGCGCTTGCAGCCATCGCAGTCGCGGATGTGGTCATGCATGAGCTGTCTTTCTCCCTCTGAAACCTCTTCTACGAAAGACCTGTCGATAAGCTCGCGAAATCTCTTGTCACACTCCAGGCGAATCACCCCCTTCCTCAAATGCGGATCTCAATGCCGCAAGACCGCGATAGATTCTGGACGTCACCGTTGTCACAGGGGCGCCCAAAACCTGAGCGATCTCCGCAAGGGACAGGTCTTCTTGAAACCTCAGCAGCAAAGCCTCGCGATATAGCGGTGACAGAATCTGCAGTTGACCGGCCAGGCGCATTGCGTCTTCGCTTCGAGCCGCGGCTTCGAATGGAGTAGGACCGGAGGAAGATACCAGCAGAATTTCATCGCGATCCTCTGGCAAGGAAGCTGTCTCTACCCCTTTCTGTTTTTTCCGGAGGTAATCGATTGCCAGATTGCGGGCGATCGCGAATAGCCATGGATCAAACCGCTGGCGTCCGTTGTACTGGCTGCCCCGTTGCAGCACGCGAACCCAGGTCTCCTGCGCAAGGTCCTCAGCATAGTCTCGCCTCCCGGTGAGGTATAGCAGGTAGCGCACCAGTCGACGCTGACAGCGCTCCGCCAGGTCTGCAAGAATCTCCATATCCCTTTCACGTAAGCCTCGCGCAATCTTTGCCGTTTCGGTTTCGGCCGTCGCATTCAATGTCATAGGCAGAGCCGACATATATCCTGTATACGATCAAACTGCAGCGGATTACTCAACTTTTGACCGAAAAATCACGCTAAGATTTGCCTCTGACGGATATCGGATCAATGGACGGCAAGGGCCTGACGCGTGTAACTCGTTTATCGGCAGACCCCAAATCGCATAGATAGTTGTCGAAACCAGGCGATCACAACTGACGATTCTGGTCTGGCCGGTCTGGGTTCCGGCGGAGGCACGGGCAAACCGGTGGCTTAGCACTCATCGAGTGCGATTTGAAGCGCGATTAAGCGGATTAGTACCGATAGACGGGCTTGTTATCGAACTTCAGAATTGTTGCCAGCCGAAATTGAAACTCGGTCGCCGACACAGGCCATGCCGATTGGGCCCGTCTCAATTGACAATCTCAGGTTTTGTGGCCACCTTGGTTGGCACTTTTCAGATGGGCACGAGCCGGGATCCGTGTGTGATCCTTAGCACTGCCTACCACTGCATTTCACTGCTTTAAGGGCGCCCGCCTCGCGCTCTATGTCATTGAAACTACGTTTGGCCTAAAATTGGAATCCTATACGCCACCATATTGTTTTCACTTCGTGATCATCCAGCACAACCGTGAGAACCCTGTTCAAGCGCGGGCTCACCGCAAGGCCTCATCGACGGCCTTCAACAACGCGGCACGAGTGAAGGGCTTTTCCAGCAGGGAGCGGTTGCCGCCGGCCAGTTCGTGCTCGGAGATCAATTCTCCGGTATATCCCGACATGTAGAGCGCTTTCGTGCGGGGATGCGTATCGGTCAGCCGTTTCACCAGTTCCGGCCCGCTCATTCCACGCATGACAACATCGGTGAGCACCAGGTCGACGCCTGCAGGATTGTCCTGCACCTGCTGCAGCGCTGACTTCCCGTCGGCTGCCTCGATGACTGCATAGCCGTGCTCTTCGAGCATCTGCCGGGTCAAACGCCGCATAATGTTGTCGTCTTCCACCAGCAGAATCTTCGTGCCCTGACGCCGCGGAGGAGTCGCCTGCGTCTCCGCTTCGGGGGCCCTGCCGAGCTTGTATTCGGCGCTAGGCAGATGAATCTTGAACGTCGTGCCCCGTCCCGGCTCGCTGTACACCCAGATGTGCCCCCCGTTTTGCTGGACGATGCCATAAACCGTGGCTAATCCTAGGCCGGTGCCTTTTCCCGGTTCCTTGGTGGTGAAGAAGGGCTCAAAAATGTGCGGCACGGTGGCCTCATCCATTCCCGTACCCGTGTCGCTGACCGCCAGCAGCACGTACTTGCCTGCAGTCATAGGCGGGTGTGAGCGGGCAAAGCCTTCGTCGAACTCCACCGCTGCGGTTTCCAGGATGATTCTGCCGCCGCGAGGCATCGCGTCGCGTGCATTCACGGCTAGATTCAGGACGATCTGATCGATCTGCCCCGGATCGGCTTCGACGATGGCCTGGTCGGACCGGCGAATGATGACGATTTCCACGTCGTCGCCCATGAGAGGGCGCAGCAGTTTGCTGGTTTCCTTCAGGCGCAGATTGAGGTCCATCACTTCCGGCTGGGCAACTTGCCTGCGGCTGAACGCAAGCAATTGCCGGGTCAGCGAGGCCCCTCGCTGAATTGCCTCCCGCATCGTATCGAGATAAGAAGATGCCTCGGATCCCGCGCCGATGCGGTCGCGCGCCAGCTCATTGCAGCCGCTGAGAATGCCGAGAATGTTGTTGAAGTCGTGCGCCAATCCGCCGGCCAGCCGGCCGACAGCTTCCATCTTCTGTGCCTGGCGAAGTTGCTCCTCGGCGCGTTTCTTCTCCGTGATATTGCGTGCGATTACCGAAGCCCCGACGATTTCCCCTTCCGCATCGCGGATCGGCGATACAGAAAGCGAGACATTCAGGCGCCGCCCGTCTTTCGCGACTCTCACCGATTCAAAATGCTGCACGCTCTCGCCCCGCCGGATTCTCTCGAGAATCCGCGGGATTTCATCGGACCGCTCTTTAGGCGAAATGATCGAAATATGCCGGCCCAGAACTTCTTCCGGCGCGTATCCGTAGATGCGTTCCGCACCTTTATTCCAACTGGTGATAAGGCCTTCGAGAGTCTTTCCGATGATGGCGTCTTCCGAAGAGTCGACAATCAGCGCCAGCCGGTTCTCGGAATCCCATAGCTGGCGGTCCCTTTGCCGCTGGAGTTCGGCGTGCGCCTGGCGAAGCTCGGCTTCGATCTTCTTGCGATCACTGATATCGCGAATGGCGCTCAGCACCAGCACCCCGTCTTTGGTCGAGACCGGGCTGAGGCTGATTTCAACCGGGAACTCGGTTCCGTCTTTGCGCCGTCCGGAGAGGTCGAGGCCGGCTCCCATGCGGCGAATCTTGGGTTGACCGGCGAAGCGTTTGCGATCCAGCCGGTGCTGCTTGCGCGACCCCTCGGGCACGAGCACTTCAATTTTCTGGCCCGCCAGTTTGCCGGGCTCATAGCCGAACAGCGCCTCAGCCTGCGCATTTATCTGCACGATGACGCCGCCCGCATCAACAGCGACGACGGCATCCGGCATGATTTCCAGAAAGCCGGGAGCAAGAATGGACCCCGGCAAGAGTTGGGCGCGGCTAGGCATAGAACCCAGCAATTTACTACAGGCAGGCGGAGAGCGGAAAGCGGCAGGCACCGCGGGCGGCCGCCACTTCACTTCCCCGTGTAGCTCACTCTCCAGATCGAGTTCGATCCATCGTCGCTTACCAACAGCGATCCGTCGGGCGCGACCGTGACTCCCACGGGCCTTCCCCAGACATTGCCATCGGGCAGAACGAAGCCGGTGAGGAAATCTTCGTATTCGCCCCCGGCGTGCCCGGTCTGATGCAGCGGAATGCGAATGACTTCGTAGCCCACGCGGACCGCTTTGTTCCATGACCCATGTTCGGCGGCAAAAATGTCTCCTTTATACTCGGCGGGGAACTGCTTTCCCTCGTAGAAAGCGGGCTCGAGCGAAGCATTGTGCGCCTGCAGCAAGACATCGGGCACGATCACTTTGTCCTTTAATTCCGGATGTTTGCCCTGCTGCCGTGGATCCTGATGGGGGCCGATATACCACCACGGCCAGCCGTAAAAGCCCCCTTCCTGCACGTGCGTGATGTAGTCGGGCACAAGATTGTCGCCGAGCGCATCGCGCTCGTTCACCGAGCACCAGAGCTCGCCGGTTTCAGGACTGACGGCCAAGCCGCCTCCGGGATTGCGAATGCCATAGGCGAAAACTTTCAGCACGCAAGCCGCGGGATCGCAAACCAGGATATCGGCGCGATCTTTTTCCGCCGGGTGCGTGTCACTGTCGTCATCGTTGGAGGCGGAGCCGACGGCCACAAACATCTTCTTGCCGTCGTTGGAGAAGACGACCGAGCGGGTCCAGTGGCCGCCGCCGGAGGGCAAGTCGGCGATGTGCTCGGGCGCGCCGGCAGCCTTCAAATCGCCGTTGTGGTACGCGAATCGCACGACCTCGTTTGTATTGCCAACATAAAGCCATTGCGGGTCAGACCCCGGCGGATAAAAAGCCAGACCATATGGCCGGTTCAGGCCGGTGGCGAAGATCGCGGATTCCTCGGGCTTCCCGTCGCTGGTCATCCCTCGGAACATGCGAATCCGCCCGGCGCCGGTCTCGGCCATGAAAATGTCGCCGTTCGGCGCTGTGCGCAGCAGGCGCGGTTCGTTAAAGCCGCTGGCGTACAAATCCACTTTGAAGCCCGGAGGCGCTGACAGCCATACATCCTTCGGACGTGAGACCACATCGGGCCCGTTCTCGGCCGATGCTGTGGCATACGGCTGGGGCAGGTCGGCAACCGTGATCTTGCGCGTGGTCCCCGGACTCTCGTAGCGGAAATCAGTAAACGGAGGTTTCGGCGGCGGCGCTTTGATTTTTGACATGCTCATATCCAAAGGCGCAGGCCCGTCCGAGTCCAGCTGCGCGGTTTGCGACATGCCCATCGACTTCACAAAAGTCACGATCTGCCAGCGCTGACTCTCCGGCAGGGCCGCCCACGAGGGCATGCCATTGGCCTTGTCGCCCTTGGTGATGAACCAGAACACCTCACCGGAGGGGACCGACTCGAGCTTGCCATCGACAAGCGAGGGAACGTTGCCCATGCCTTTCCCGGCGATGCCGTGACAGGAAGCGCAATCACGCGAATAGAGCCGATGTCCGGCATTCTCCGCGGCCGCTTGACCGGCGTAGGGATTCTTCATCTCTTTCGAGGAGTCGGGGGCGTTATGGAAGTTCGTGTCAACCGCATTCAGCATTCCCGGAGTAAACAGGACAAACAGAACCAATGCAGAGGAGGAGAAAAACCAGGAGTTGCACGGTTTCAGCATCGTCTTAAGTCCTTTCCACAGAATCGGAGCCATCGGCTGGAAGTTTTCAACTTCTTGCGGATCAGCTTGATAGATGCGATCTCACGACCTCCGGTCAACATAAAAAATGTCAGACAGGACGCTGCCTTCCGCCGGTGTGACCGCACGATTTCTTGACACACCCAGGCCAAATCCGATATAGACCATTTTTCAGCCGAACTTGGCTGGCACATACGTGCCCAACGCCTGCTTTCCACTGGCTCTGGGGTGCGTTTTGGCCTCTGTCGGCGGGTCCAGCGCCAGCCATTACGGCAGTGTAATGGATTGTAACTTTCTTGGCTCCATACAACCTTCCCTTAGGAAATCTTGATCAGATTCCCAATAAGAAGTATTAAGCTAGAGCAACCGGCAACAACCGTGAATTCCCCATGGAGTCGCGTATGCGTATTTGCAAGCTGCTTCTGCCGCTTCTTGCTACATCCCTGTGCTTTGCCTCTCAACCCGACCGCATCGTGAGCGCGATTAATCCCGGTCAAACCGTTGAACTCGCCCGAAGCGTGCATCCCAGGGCGGAGGTGCAATATGACCAGGGCCCCGTGGAGCCTTCATTCCCGCTCCCTTACATGATCTTAATGACGGCCCCGTCGCCCAGCCAGCAACGGGCTCTCGATGTGCTGCTTGCTCAACAGCAGGACCCTAAATCGCCCAACTATCATAAGTGGCTCACTCCTGCACAGTTCGCCGACCGCTTCGGCCTCAGCCAGAAGGATTTGAATAAGGTCGCGGCGTGGCTGGCGTCGCAGGGCTTCCAGATCATCAGCATCGGAGGCGGGCGGAACATGATCGCCTTCAGTGGCGATGCCGGCCAGATCCAGATTGCATTTGGGGCCGAAATTCACCGCTACAACATCAACGGCGAACAGCACTTTGCCAACTCCTCGCCTCTGATGTTGCCCGCCGCTCTCAATGGGATCGTGCACACAATAACGGGGGTGAACGATTTCCGCCCGCATCCAGCTTCGCGGCCGCAGGGCGTCCGCGCCATGCGCAACGCAAGGGCCGATTACTACGATGGTAATTACCTGTTCCCTAACTTCCTCGCTCCCGGTGATATCGGAACAATTTACGATATCAATCCGCTCTACAGTGCCTCCACCCCGATCGATGGAACGGGCCAAAAGCTCGCCATCGTCGGCCAGACGGACATCCTGATTGCGGACATCAACCATTTTCGCAATGGTTTCGGTCTCAATAAGATCAGCGGCTGTACAACCAACTCGAGCGGCATCGTCACGGCATGCAACTCCACCAATTTCAAGTATGTGGCGGTAGGGACCGACCCGGGAGCGGTGTACGGATGTGGCGATCTGGGAGAAGCGGATCTCGACATTGAGTGGTCGGGAGCGGTTGCGCGAAACGCGCAAATCGTCTACGTCAATTCCCCGGTGGTTTGGAATGGCAGCTGCAGCCAAGGCAGCGGCGGCGGGGTTAACGCTGCCCTGAGCGCGGCCATTAATCCTCCCAGTGGGCCACCGCTCGCTCCGGTCATCAGCATGAGCTACGGGATCTGTGAATTGTATGCCGAAGATCTGGAGACCTTGTTCCAGCAGGCCAACGCCGAGGGAGTTACGATCATGAATTCCTCGGGCGACGTAGGCGCAGCCACCTGTGACTACAGTCCATCGGATTTTACCCCGCCGTTCAGCCCTGCTGTGGGTGGATTTGCCGTGGGCTATCCGGCCAGCAGTCCCGAAGTCACGGGAGTCGGGGGTACGGAGATCTCTGCTGCTAACGATTCCAATCCGCCCAATCCCGCCTACTGGAGCACGACGATCGGTGCCAACGGCGCCACTGCGCTCAGCTATATTCCTGAGATCGCGTGGAACGACGATGAAGCCCTGGGCGCCTTCTGTCTTTTGAATCCGCAATATTCCTTCTGCGACCCCAGCGGCGGAGTTCGAATCACTGATGCCCAGACCTTTCAGGAAGATTATTGGATTTCCATAGGAGGTGGCGGGGCTAGCAACTGCTGGACGGAGTCGATAAGTGGCGTTTGCCAGGCTGGTTTTGCTCAGCCGGCGTGGCAGCAGGGGTTGTCGGTTGCCAGCGCACCATCTGGTGTGCGCTACGTTCCAGACGTGTCGCTTCTGGCTTCCCCGAATTTTCCCGGATATGTGTTCTGTACGCCGCTAAATCCTCCCACCAAAGACACCAGTACGTGCAACGTCTCCGTCTTCGATGCTGTAGATACTTACGGGTCCATCGTTGGCGGAACCTCTGCATCCTCACCTGTGTTCGCCGGTATTGTGACGTTGCTCAATCAGTATCTGGTGAGCAGCGGCCTGCAGAGCACGGCTGGCCTGGGGAATATCAACCCGACTCTTTACCAGCTCGCTGCAACTCCTTCGAATAATGCGTTCCACAACGTCACCGCCGGCGATAACGACGTATATTGCACGCCGGGGCAACCCTCGAACCAGCCCGTCTCGGTGCAATGCCCGGGTGGGGGAGTCCTCGGATACAGCGCCTCCAATTTCGACGCAACCACCCACTACAACCTGGTCACAGGCCTCGGCTCCGTCGACGTCAACAACCTGTTCGTCGCCTGGGCAGCGACTCTCCCTGGCTTTACGGTGGCTCCCAGCCCCGTCATGATCAGCGCCAAGGCTGGTGCGACCACCAATGCGACTACCGTCACGGCCACGCCGCGGAACGGTTTCAGCGGGACAGTGACCTTCAGCTGCTCCGGTCTGCCTTTAGGCGCGACCTGTAACTTCACCAACACGACCTCAACTTCCACGCAGGTCACGGTGTCGACTCAGGCCAACATGGCCGCGGGGAGCTCTTCGTTTACAGTGTTGGGCACGTCGGGAAACTTGAGCAGCAACACATCCGTTACGCTCAATTTGAGTGCTTCGGGCGAAAGCTTCCAGATGGCCACCAATCCTGCCGGCACCAGCCTGACCCTTCAGCCAGGAGCCACTTCGGGCAATTCGGTAGATCTCTCCCTGACGGATTCCGGCAACACGGGTTTCCTCGTGACCAACGGCGGAAACCAGACCACGGCTCTGCCGCTCACCTACACGTGCACGATTTCGCCGCCTGCTTCTGGGGCGAGTTGCAACGTGAGCCCGACCAGTCCGACCAGTGTTATCAATCCAACTGTGTTCGTGCAGACTGCGGCCCCCACTGGGCAGCTGCAACTGCCCTTCGGACGCGCCAGTCGAATCTTCTACGCTATGCTGCTGCCCGGTTTGTTCGGCGTGGTGTTTGCAGTAGGTTCGGGCAAAGGCAAGCGCGGGCTCCGTCTGCTCAGCCTCATCGTAGCGCTCGGGGCGTCCACACTTTGGCTGGGGGCTTGTAGCGGCTCGAACAGCAGCAGCAACAGCAATCCGGGAACGCCGGCCGGCCAATACACAGTGAACATCAGTGCCACCACCGGCGGAACAGGCCCGATTACCGCCTCGACGTCATTCAATCTGACCGTGCAGTAAGGTGCGAGTTGTGGCAAGGGCGCTCCGCGCGATGGAGCGCCTTTTTTGCGTATCCTGAGGATCGAACCACAAAACGAAAATCTCCAATCATGAAGATCTCCTCATAGGCGGCGGGAACACCCAGGCCAGTCTTTCTTTAGTTTTCTTTCCCGGATGCCGATAGTCACTTCGTGCCAAAATCTGCCGCAAAGCCGGCTGCCGATCCGCGCAGCAGGATCAGACCTCTGCGTTACGTTGCGCGCCAGCCGATATTCGACCGGGAGAAGAATGTCTTTGGCTACGAACTGTTGTTCCGCGACGACATGGAGAACATGTTTCACGGCGGAGACATCGATGCCGCCTCGCGCTCGACACTGGACAGTTCGCTGCTGGTCGGTCTCGATGTTCTGTGCGACGGCCGCCGCGCATTTGTCAATTGCACGCGCGAAACCCTGGTCCGCGGCCTGGTTACAATGTTGCCCTCGCACGCGACCGTGGCTGAAATTCTGGAAAATGTTCCCGTCGACGACGAGGTGTTGGCCGCCTGTGAGCGCCTGAAGGAGGCCGGATACATGATTGCCCTCGACGATTTCGTCAGCGACGATCCGCGCGAGGCTCTGACTGACATTGCCGACATCGTAAAGGTAGACCTCAGGCTGACGACGGCTGAGCAACGCGCTGAGCTTGTGAAACGCCACGGACCGTGGCGCTGCCGCATGCTGGCGGAAAAGGTCGAGACTCACGAAGAATTCATCGCCGTCCGGGATCAGGGATTCGTTTACTTTCAGGGATACTTTCTGCATCGTCCGGAGATCGTGGCGGCGCGAGACGTACCCGCCAACCGCATCAATCATCTCCGGCTATTGCAGGCGGTTTCGCAGCCCGAGCTCGATGTCTCGGCTCTGGAGAAGCTGATTAAGACCGAAGCATCCATATGCTACCGCTTGCTGCGCTATCTGAACTCGGCTATGTTTGCCTTTCGAAGCGAAGTCCGCTCGGTGCGCCATGCACTGTCGATCCTAGGAGACTCGGAAGTCCGCCGCTGGGTGCGCCTGGTTGCAACGGTCGGCGCGGGCCAGGATAAACCCAGTGACTTGGTCTTGTGCGCGTTAGTGCGAGCGCGCTTTGGCGAACTGCTGGCCCCTTATGTTCCGCATGGAGAATCCGACCTCTTCCTCCTGGGGCTGCTCTCCCTGATCGATGCCATGCTCGACACTACGATGGCCGACGTGTTGAACAAGATTCCGCTCGATGCCCCGACCAAGGATGTGCTGCTTGCCCGCCCCAGCCTGCTGCGCCCTGTCTTCCAACTCATCCTCGCCCACGAAAGCGGCGAATGGGAAGCGGCAAAAGGCCTGGCGGAGACCCTTCATCTCGATCCCGATGCCGTTGCCAGCTCCTATTGGCAGGCGCAACAGTGGGCGCGGCAAGTCACCAGCGGAGCCTGATTCCGGACGTGCCCCGATCGTTCCTTACCAATCAGCGTGGCCTCTTTTCAAAACCGTTCTGCGCGCCCCGCTGCGCCGATCCCCTCCAAACGAGTAAGCTGGTCTACAGCGAAACAAAAGGAGCCGGACGATGGAAGGCCGCCGCCTTTACATCTTCACCGCATTTCAGATCATTGGAATGGGAGTGGTCGTTTGGCTGTTATTCACCTGGCACAGCCCGTGGGATCTGGAGCGCTGGGTTGGTTCCGGGCTGGTGGTCGCGGGCATTGCCGGGATCGCCACCGCGCGCTATCAGCTGGGCAAATCGTTTTCCATCAAAGCCGAGGCCCACAAATTGGTCACGCGCGGTCTGTACTCGAAGATTCGTAACCCAATTTACGTCTTCGGAGTTTTACTGTTTGCCGGCTTCGTGATGGTGGTGCAGAAACCCATCCTCTGGTTGCTGGTGATCATCATCGTGGCCGGCCAGACCGTTCGCGCCCGCCGCGAGGCACGTGTGTTGGAGGCCGCCTTTGGCGACGAGTACCGCGAGTATCGCCGCAGGACCTGGTTCTGACGCCCGCGGCGTTTTGCCCTGGTCCGCTTGAAGACGTAATATCTCAGCGATGAAAAAATTATCTGTATTGCTTGTCCTTCTGTTTTCCGACGCCGTTGTCTTCGGTTCGGATCAGCCCAAGATTCCTCCTATGCCCGCCGCTGTTTCCAGCAACGCAGTCGCCAGCCTGGAAGGAGGGTTGGAAATATTCTCGATCATGGGAGTCGGTCCGAAGAAAAGCTGGGATGCAGTCACCAACCGGATGTTTATCATGCGCCTCTCAACGGCAAAGTGGACCGAGGGGAGTCGAGTGCCGGGAGTTGCAGGCCGGTTGGGAGCATCTGCGGCAGGAGCCAAAGGGCAGATCATTCTGATGGGCGGATATGTTGTGGACAATAAGGGCATTGGGATGACGGTTCCCGATGTCAATGTGTATGTGCCGTCCGGCCGCCGCTGGTATCGGGCCAAGGACATTCCGGTTCCCGTACACAGCGCAGTGGCGGGGGTGAATCACAATCGCTATGTGTATCTCGTCGGCGGGTTTTCACCCAGCGGCCCGGTCAATGATGTGCAGGTCTATGACGTGGAGAAAGATTCCTGGACCCAGGCCACCCCTTTTCCGGGAACGCCCGTCTTCGGACTCGCCGGGGGGCTTGCTGACGACGCGATCGTGGTGGTGGACGGTGCAAAGCTGGGCCCGGCGGGCGGGCCGCGCTATGTGCCTTCCGACGAATGCTGGTTGGGCAAGATCGACCACAAGGATCCGGACAAGATCGAGTGGAGCAAGCTGCCACTGCATCCCGGCGCGGCGCGTTTCGGCATTGTTGGCGGCGGATCGGATCGCCAGAAGAAGATTCTCTTCTCCGGCGGTACGGCTGGCCTGCACAGCTACAAGGGCCTGGATTATGACGGCAAGCCTGTCGAAGCCTCCCCGGTGACCTTCGACTACGATGTGCGCCATAACCGCTGGGAGACGATCAGCGACGAAACCGAGTACCCGCGAATCAGCGGTGGACTTGTAGATACACCTGTGGGCCCGATGATCCTGGGAGGGATGGTCGAGAATCAAGCCGTGACGGCCGGCGTAACCCTGTTGCCCAAAAAATAGCTCGGGGAATTTGGGCGGACATTATTGACATCGGCTCACCGTGCCCGTGCCAACACCAGCGTCACATCGTCGGGTTGCTCCTGGTCGCCGATCCAGTCGTCCACCGCGGTGGTTACGATCTGACTGATCTGCGGCAGAGGCAGCTGACGATTCGACCGCACCAGATCGATCAGCCGCCCTTCTCCCATTTCGCCGAAATCGTTCTCCGGTTCGGTGACACCGTCGCTGTAAGCCACGAAGACTTCTCCCGGCTTCATCTGCACGGAATCCTCGTCGTAATCCACATTGTCGAACAGACCAACGACCGTTCCCCCCGACTCCAGCCGGCGAATGGATCCATCGGCGCCGATCAGAATTGGGGGAAGATGCCCACCGTTGGAATAGGTGAGGCGGCGCGATCTGCCCTCGTAGATTCCGAGAAAGAGAGTGGCATATTTTTCGATCGGTGTACTCTCGTAGAGCTGGTGATTGAGCAGGCCGAGCAACGCTGCCGGCGAAATCTCCGCGCCCTCAGGCCACGCCGCCATGATTCTGCCCCCACTCCCAGCGCCGACAGCGAGCGGTTCGCGCATCTGAGGCAGCTTTTCCATGCTGTAGGCGCGCACGGCCGAATGGATCGTGGCCATCAGCAGCGCGGCCGAAATGCCTTTACCGCTGATATCTCCTACGGCCAGAATCAGCTTGTCCGAGCCTGCACTCACAAAGTCGTAATAGTCCCCGCTCACGGTCCGGGCGGGGCGGCAAAAGCCATACACCTCGAGCGACCCTAGATCGGAGACCTGCCGTGGAAACAACTGCGCCTGCACTTCCTGGGCGATGGCAAGCTCGCCTTCCAGACGCTGCTTTTCCTTTTGTTCCTGAATCAGCTTTTGGATTGATCCCGTCATGGAATTAAACGACAGCGCCAGCTCGGAGAGCTGATCGCGCGATTTCACCGGAATGCGATGGCTGAAATCGCCCTGGTCCACATGTTTGGTAGCTTCGTAGAGATTGGCTACTGCGCCGGTAACCGTTCGCGTCATGCGCGTGCCAATGATAAGCGCGATGAGTTCAATGATCCCGAAGAGGATCAGTACACCGAACAGAATGTACTCCACGCCGCGCACAAACTCGCCCAGCGCCGCGAACAAACGGCCATAGAGCACAGAGGGCCGGGTTCGCACCTGCATCACCGCGCCGGCGGCGGTTTGCTTGCCGTTTGTCCAATCCAGGACGGACAACGGAGCAAAGAATGTGACTTCACGGTCGAGACTGCCGGCGGCTGGAGGCACCGCACCCACGGTGAAGTTAGGCAGCAGATCGAAAGCAGTCCCGTTTTCGCGGTTGACGATCCCTGGTTGATACTCTCCGGAAGACACTCCGGTTTTGCCTGCTCCAATGTCTTGCTGACTCGCAGCGCCTTCCGGAGAAAGCCTCGTTGCCGACAGTGTGATTTCCCCGAGGTCGGCGGCAATCTTTCCCACAAATTCCTTATCGAATGGCTCGCTGGCAACCACGGTGAGCGTCTTCGATCCCACGGGAAACAGTGTCACCACCCGCAGGTATAGCGCGTTATGGTCAAGGGTGATCTCACCCAGATCCTCCTTCACGAAGGCGGGAAGGTTGAGGTCATGCCCCGTGGATTCGTCACACAGCGGCAAAAGTTGATCGCCATACCAGGCGCACATCTGCTTGCGTCTCCAGGTTGCGTCGCGCTTTCTCAGGCCGGCCAGCGATTCGGACGCCGGAGTGTTACCCTTTTCGATTCGCGCGGCCAGTTCGTTGCTTACTGCGCCGTTCACGGCTTCCATACTGTGCAGACGGGAATCGATCTCCGAGGTGACCACGAAAACGGCAAACTGTCCGGAGAGACCGTAAAGCGTGATTAACGCCATGGCTACCAGAAGGACTGCTGGAATCACCCCGATAAACACATAGGTCACAATCAACCGGTTGCGCAGACGCCACAACAGTCGTTTCTTCAACCAGCGAAAGGCCAATACGGAATACAGCACAGCCGCCAGGAATACGAGAAAGCTGACCCAACCACCGAGGCTCTCTCCCCATGCGGGCGCGAACAGCCGCAACAAGCTCCGCAGCAGATAAAGAATGACGCTGAGCCCAAGCAAGTAGCAGGCGATGCGCGCCATGCGGCCCTCAGGCCACAATTCCGCCTGTTGTAACCTGCGTCGCAGCTCTGGATACGTCCACTGCATGGTGATGAAACCGCCGGCCAAGGACAACCCGGCGAAGTCTAGGATTATAGACGCGGATTTCTCAGATCGATCCGCAGAATCCCAAGCGGCTAGCCCCCGACTCCATCGATCCTTGCGGACCTAGATTTCCGGATAGAGATCGAAAAAAGCCTCCAGGCTGGTGCGCAACTGCTTCTCGATTTCTTCCTTGCTGCCTTCCAGAATGTGCATGGTCACGTGGGCCTGCCGTCCGTTCGTCAGCTTGACGGGAGCCTCGCCCACCTCCGCGACTTCCTCGGCAGGCAGCAGCCTCATGCCATAAACCAGGGTCAAGTTCGCCATGGCTCGATTCTACTCCGTCGGTCGCGGGTAGCCTGACACTGACTTCTCCCCTCAGTTCGCGGGGATTTAGGTTTCTACGCTTTCTCATTTAGAATTCTGCCGTGCCCGCAAAACTCATCGTGATTCTGGCCGGCCTTATTGCCGTCCGCGCCGCCGCGTCGCAAGTGCCCGATCAAAACCCAACCCAGCCCCAGGTCAAAGTGAATGTGTTGAACGTGTGTACCCCGTCGGCCGGGGAGCAGAAAGAAATCGCCTCTGCCCTGGATCACATTCCCGGACATCCCTCGTTCAGCTCAGATTTTGAAGTCTCGCGTGGCCGCTCTACGCTGACCGCGCCCTCCAATCTCCTGCAACCGGGGGAGAGCACGCAAACCTCGGACGAGCCATCGGTCGCCAGCTATGTGCGTATTCGTCATGAGCTGGCCGGCCAGTCCTTCTTCTCGAGCGTGCAATATTCCTTCAGCAACGATGGCCAGAATATGGTTGAAACTCTCGTCTTTCATGTGCGCGACCCGAAGGAACTGATTCAGGTTTCTCTGGAAGACAGCGCCTCTTCGATCGGGAGCGTGGCCGCCATGCTTGCACTGAATACTCCCGCGAGCCGCGTTCGGCTCGAGCGCTTCGGGAAACCGTCGGTCGCGCTGGCTCGCTGCACCGGTTCGGAAAACAGCCCGGCGCCGGATCAATCCGCCTACCAGCCGCTTTTCCGCCGGGCTTCGGCAGTGCTGGCCGATTACCGCCGGTTGCTGGGCGTTCACCAGACCGTGCCCCAGGAATTGGCCAAGGTTTCTGGCAATGGAGCTTCCAGGCCGGCAGTCAAGCGGAGTGCTAAATCGGGGCCCGGCAAGAACGAAAAGAGATCCTCTCAGTGACTCTCCGTGTCTTCGAAGGCGAATCCCTGGCCCTGCGGGATGCTGTGGGCCATGCATCGAAATCTGAAACCAGTAATCTAATCCGTGCACTCAAGTCCACAACATGAGCGAAAATCGCAACGTCGTCATCATTGGTTCCGGTTGTTCCGGACACACCGCCGCTCTCTACGCCGCGCGCGCCAACCTCAAACCGCTGGTGATCGAGGGCCATGAACCGGGCGGCCAGCTTGCCCTGACCACCCTGGTGGAAAACTTCCCCGGCTTTCCCGAAGGCATCATGGGGCCGCAGCTGGTGGAGAACATGCGCAAGCAGGCGGAGCGCTTCGGCGCCGAATACCGCACAGCACACCTGACCAGCGCCGACCTGAGCCAGCGCCCGTTTCTGCTGCATCTCGGCAAACAACAGGTGCACACCCAGGCTCTCATCATCGCCAGCGGGGCCTCGGCGCGCTGGCTGGGGCTGCCGCACGAGCAACGGCTGATCGGCCATGGAGTCTCTTCCTGCGCCACCTGCGATGGATTCTTTTTTTCGGGAAAGGAAATCGCGGTTGTCGGGGGTGGAGATTCCGCCATGGAGGAAGCGCTTTTTCTCACCCGCTTTGCCACCAAGGTTACGATCATTCATCGCCGCGATCAGTTCCGTGCCTCGAAAATCATGCTGGAACGCGCGCAGCGGCACCCGAAGATTCATTTCCTGACCGATACCGTGGTCGAAGACGTCTATGACGCAAACAAGCAGGAAGTCACGGGCCTCAAGCTACGCAATGTGAAAACCGGCGATGTCTGGGATTTTCCCACCAGCGCGCTTTTTCTCGGCATCGGCCACGAACCGAACGCCAAGATGTTCGCTGGCCTGCTTGATACCGATGCCGACGGCTACCTCAAGACCCACAACTATGTTTTCACTCGCGTGCACGGAGTTTTTGCCTGCGGCGACGTGCAGGACCGCCGCTACCGACAGGCCGTCACCGCAGCAGGAACCGGCTGCATGGCTGCGATCGAGGTCGAAAAATTTCTCGAAGAGCATGCGGGCTGAGGCCGTTGTTTGAACGCGCACTGTTACTTCAGTCATCTGTCGCCTATCGCCCTCGTGCAACCCGCCTAACGATTCGCAAGAATCGCTTCCCCCTCCGTTCTATGGCAAGCAGCCTGAACCTGAATTTCGGAGCCAGCTCCGCGCTTCGGCTCATGCTGCGGAAACTCAGGAACATCGCCAGTTCGCTCATAGGAGGGTAGCAATGAAGCCGTCCTTCGTCTGTTTGCTGGTTCTTTGCGGCAGTCTTGCCGCACAGCAATCTGCTCCACCGTCGCTCACCATCTACAACCAGAATTTCGCGGTTGTGCGGCAGGAACTGCCGCTCGATTTGACGGCGGGAGAAAACCAGATCAACGTGAATGACATCACCATGCACCTGGAACCTGATTCCGTCATCCTGCGCGACCCGACGAACAAACATGTTCTGCAGGTGCTTGAACAGAACTATCGTGCCGATCCGGTTTCCGAGCTGTTGCTGCTCTCCCTTTACGAAGGCAAAACCATCGACTTTGAAGTCGGGACACCGCAGGGCAAAGAGATCATCAAAGGCAAGGTGATCCGCAGCGGATATGTGCCGCACGACTACTCAGCGATGAACCTCTACGGCCAGTCTTACTATCAGGCGCAAATGACGGCAGCCTCCGAGCAGCCCATCATCGAAGTCAATGGCCAATTGCGGTTCAACCTGCCGGGCATTCCCATTTTTCCCGGCCTTACCGACGATACAATCCTCAAGCCGCGCCTGGAGTGGCTGCTGGCTACCGACAAACCGGGAAAATTTCCCGCCGAATTGTCCTATGTCACCGGCGGCATGACGTGGAAGGCGGATTACAACATCGTTGCCCCGGAAAAAGGCGAGCTGGTGGATATCGTCGGCTGGGTCACCATGGACAATCAGACCGGCCGGACTTTCGAGAACGCGCGCATCAAACTCATGGCTGGGGACGTGAACAAGATCCAGCCCGGCATGGCAGGGGGTTTGGATTACATGATGGCACGCGCTGAAGCCGTCAATAAGGCCTTCGCGCCGGCTGTCAGTGAAAAGGCCTTTGATGAGTACCACCTTTACACGCTGGAACGTCCTACCACCCTACGCGATCGCGAGACCAAGCAAGTAGAGTTCATCCATGCCACTGGAGTGGCAACCCGGCAGCTGTACATCTATGATGGCGCCCAGGTCGATGTAAACCGCTACAACGGCTGGGGCTGGGACAACATACGTAACGATCGCAGCTACGGCACCGAGTCGAATTCCAAGGTCTGGGTGATGCGTGAGTTCCGCAACTCGCAGGCCAACCATCTGGGCATGCCGCTGCCCAAGGGCCGAGTTTGCTTTTACCGCCGCAACAACGATGGCCAGGTTGAATTTACCGGCGAGAATGTCATTGACCACACTCCCTCCGATGAAACCGTTCGCATCTATACCGGCAATGCCTTCGACCTTACCGGCGAACGCCGGCGCACCAACTACATCATGGATTCCGGGCGGAGCACAGCGACCGAGTCGTTTGAAATCAAGGTTCGCAACCACAAGAAAGAAGCGGTCGAAGTCCGCGTGGTCGAACACCTTTACCGGGCGCTTACCTGGGACATCACCTCGAGTTCTGCCGACTACAACAAAACCGACAGCCATACGATGGAGTTTCCTGTAACCATCGCACCCGATGAGGAAAAGACTATTACCTACACCGCACACTACACTTGGTAAAGCGCCCTTGCCGCCACGAACGATCAGACCCGGCGGTTTCGTGAATCCCGGAGGCGGATGCAGTAATCTGTTCTGCTAAGTTTACCCGTCTCCGAGGGAAAACATGTCCAAACCTACCTGCACGCACCTGAAACAAATTCGCGAGGTCACCCCCAGCGGCAAAGGTTGCAAAGAGTGCCTCGAGATGGGCGATACCTGGGTGCATCTGAGGCTTTGCTTGATTTGTGGTCATGTCGGTTGTTGCGACTCGTCGAAGAACAAGCACGCCACCAAACATTTCCACCAGACCACGCACTCTGTCATGCAATCGTTCGAGCCCGGGGAGAGCTGGCGCTGGTGCTATGCGGATGAGGTCTTCCTGCCGTAATCGCTGAATGTCTTTCCGCACGGCAGCGGCCGACCACTGCAAACCAATGAGAATAAAGCGTCAGGCAGACGTTACCATCGTGATCTCCGCCGGGCGACGAACTCACCGTATGCTTCCTGAGAACGGCCTAAAGAATACCCAGGAAAAAGGTGACCAAAAACATGGGTCGACGTTTGCCTCTTGCGGCATTGCTTGCAGTGCTCTCACTCGGCATCTCGCCCATTCATTCTTCCGCTCAGGCGGCCCCGGCCAGCAGCCGCAAAATTGTGAATCGCGTAATGCCCCAATATCCCAGCATGGCCCGCTCGTTGAACATCCGCGGCAACGTCAGAGTCGAGGCCCTGGTCGAGCCCAACGGAACGGTGAAGACGGTTGAGGTAAAGGGAGGCCACCCTTTGCTGGTGCAAGCTGCCGAAACCGCCATTCGCGAGTGGAAATTTGCTCCCGCTACTCATGAAACCAAAGAAACGATCGAAGTCAGGTTCGACCCGCAGTAAGAATCGTTTACCATTCGCCGCTTTCCGCGCCGCGCCAACCTCGCCCGCAGCCTGATGTGATACAACTCTCTGTTACCGCCATGCACGGATCTTGGGTTTCGCCTCGTGCTCTCAAGGGTGCGCCATGCTGAGAGCCTTCTTCGTCCATCTTTCCGAAAGCGCCGCCTTGCGGAGCTTCGCCGAGCGCTCCTCTCTCGGCCGGCGGGTCTCAGACCGCTTTGTCGCCGGCACCGAAATCGCCGATGCGGTTCGCGCCACGCAGGCCATCAACCGCTCCGGCATGACGGTGAGCATCGACAATCTCGGCGAAAACGTTACCAACCCGGATGAAGCGCGCCACAGCGCCCAGCTCTATCACCAGATTCTCGAGGCGATCGCAGCCAACCATCTCGAAGCCAACATCAGCCTCAAACTCACCCACATGGGACTCGATGTGGATGAACGGCTGGCCCACGAACTGGTCGGAGGCCTTGTCGCCAAGGCTGCATCCATGAACCCGCCTAGCTTTGTTCGCGTCGATATGGAAGGGTCACCCTATACCCAGCGCACTCTCGATTTTGTTCACGAGCTGCACGCCATGCCGGGCTGTGGCAAGAGCGTGGGCACCGTGATTCAGGCATATCTCAAGCGTTCCGAGGGCGACGTGGAAAAGCTGCTGGCAGAAGGCATTCGCATCCGTCTGTGCAAGGGCGCTTATAAGGAATCTCCCGCTATTGCCTTCGAGAAAAAGTCGGAGGTCGACACTAACTATCTGAAGCTGATGAAGCTTCTACTAAAGAGCGGCACCTATCACGGTTTAGCTACGCACGATGAGACTATCGTTCGCGAAATACAGGCCTTCGCTGCCCGGGAGAATCTCAACCGCGACTCATTCGAATTTCAGATGCTTTACGGTATCCGCCGCGATTTGCAGCAGGCCCTGGTTCGTGAGGGCTGGCGCGTCCGCGTCTATATTCCCTTTGGCACGGAATGGTATCCCTACTTCATGCGACGGCTGGGCGAGCGTCCGGCCAATGTGTTCTTTATCGCTCGGCATCTATGGCGTGCCCAGTTCGCCTGATCGTGCGGCCAAAGAATTGCTTTACCGTGATATGGAATACACGTACTACATGTAGTCAGAATAGCTTAATGGCCACCTCTATCCGCCTCTCCGAAGATATTGAGCGTCGGCTCGACGCCCTCGCCGAGCGTACCGGCCGCACCAAAGCCTTCTACATTCGCGAGATGATCCAGAACCACATCCCCGAGATGGAAGATTACTACCTCACGGCAGACGTCGCCGAACGGGTGGGTCTAGCGATAAGCCAGTGGCCCATAGCCGCCGCGTGCCACTTGATGGCACATCCGGGCCAATGTCGCGCGCGCAGGCTCCTGTTAGCATTCCTCGCGTGAACTACACTGCATCTCCTGGTTTGATTGACGCGTTCTCCGTTTTCGTCGGTCCTGAAGTGTCGGAAGACGAAGTGGATCTTCTTCGCGCCGCGCTGGTCATTGCGCGCACCGAATACCCGAACCTTGAAATCGAAGCCTATGCTGCGCGGGTTGGGGAACTCGCCGATCGGGTCGCCAGCCAGGTCCCAGACCTGAATCCTCAGCAGACCGTAGTTGCCCTGAATCGGGTGCTCTTTGGCGAGGCCCGGCTGCGCGGCAATCGCGACGATTACTATGATCCCCGCAATTCCTTCCTCAACGATGTGCTCGATCGCGGCCTGGGCATTCCCATCACGCTTTCGGTGGTCTACATGGAGGTCGCGCGGCGCATCGGATTTCCTCTCGCCGGCATCGGCATGCCCGGCCACTTCCTGCTCAAATATTGCAACGATGACGGCCAGGAAACTCTCATCGACTGTTTCAACCGCGGCGACATTCTCAGCCAGCAGGACTGCCAGCGCCGCCTCGACGAAATCTATTCCGGCGAGATGGCGCTGCGGCCGGAGTTTCTCCATCCCATCAGCCACCGCCAGATCCTTACCCGGATGTTGAATAACCTGAAAACCGTGTACCTGTCGACACGGAATTTCCGTAAGGCGCTGCCGATTTCGGATCTCATGCTCGTGGTCTATCCGCGTTCGGCTGAAGACGTGAAGCAACGCGCGTTGCTGCGCTACAGCCTCAACCTGCACAGACTGGCCGCCGAAGATCTCGACGAATACCTGGAAATGTCTCCCGATGCGTCAGACGCCGCCGATATCCGCCAGATGGAACTCTCCATCCGCCGCATGTTGGCGTTGATGAATTAGAAAAAATCTTCGATGCTGCTCTCGTTCCGTGGCAAAGCCGGCCTTCTTAAGCTTCGATCTCGATCCCGCCATGTAGACGCTGCTCGCCGGAAGCCGACGCGTCCCCCGATGCTGCATATGCCACTGCCGCTCCAATCAGTGCAGGAATGATGAAGGCATGGCCGCCGGTTGCTTCGGCCACGAACACAACTGCCGCGAGCGGAGTCTTGTAGCCCGCCGAGAGAAACGACGCCATGCCGACCGCCGCATAGAGGCCGAGATTGGAGCTGTGAACAACCGATTGTGCGAATGCCGTTCCCAGACTGCCTCCCGTGAGAAACAGCGGCACAAACATGGCGCTGACTCCGCCCGACGCCAGCGTAAAAAGCGTTGCCGCGAGCTTGAATCCGCTGAAAGCGATCAACTCGCCGGAGCTATGGTAGTTGCCAAGAATCTCTCCTACGGCCTCATAGTTCGGCCCGAGTGGCATGAGATTGCCGGGATACAGATGCAGAAAGAAGACGCCGCAAAGACCGGTCAAGGAGCCACCCAGTGTAAGTTTCAGCCAGTGCGGAATCGACCATCTCACGAAGAAACCGCGGGCGCGGCGAAAAGTGATCACGAAGACCACCGCTATCAATCCGACGATCAGCCCCAGCAGCGCGCTCCAGTAAATATCGCGGCGGGTGAAGGCCGTGGAGCCGGCAAAGTCGAAAAGCGGGGCAGCGCCCAGGAAGGAGCTGAGCGTCACGAAGGAGACGACAGACGCAATCAGCGATGGCATGAGAGCTTCATGCGCCAGGTCATCGCGATAGGGCATCTCCAGCGCAAAAACGATGCCGGTGAGAGGCGCGCGAAACACCGCCGACATTCCCGCCGCTGCGCCGCAGATCAACATGATGCGCCGGTCGCGCTCCGTGAGATGCAAACGCCGGAAGCGGCTCCAGAGCCACGACCCGATCGCACCTCCTCCATAAATGCTGGGCCCTTCGAGCGCGGCGCTGCCGCCGAAGCCTACCGATGTGATGGCCGCAATTATTTTCGGTACAAAGGCCCGCGTATCCACCTGGCCCTCACGCTCGTGATAGGAACGGATGATTTCTTCGGTGGAATGTTCATTGGGATCCGGCGTCAGGTACTGCATGATCAGTCCCGTAACGACGAAACCCAGCACGAGTCCGGGGACGATCGACCAGTGATGATGGAGATAGTAATGGAAGACCGCCGGCCAAAGTTTTCCCAGGAGGATTACGACGATGGCGGTGATCACCAGGCCGGTGACCAGGCCGATCACCGGAGCAATGATGAGCCACTTGTGCAGATTGCGCACATAAGTGGCCGTGAGGTCTTCCTGCACCAACGGCAGATATCTGCGAAACAGAGGGTGCCGCAGAAACCAGATGACTCTAGGCTCTTGTTCCCTCGGCTGTTTGTTTTTCTCGTTCATAATGCCTGATACGTTCTTTTGCCCCTCCCTCAGTGCAGCCGCCTGCCCGAGTGCAGGGGAGTCTTGCGGCGGCTCAAAAATCCAGCGCGCAAGCGTTTCACCTCCTCGCGGTGAAGCAGTGTGAGCTTGGTCAAAATCGCCTCTCCACGGGGCGTGAGAGAAACAACCACCTGGCGCCGGTCGGAAGATCCGGCTTGCCGCCGCACGAGGCCGCTCTCCCGGGCGCGCTCGACCAGCCCGACGACCGAATTGTTCTTCTCCTGCAGGAACTCCGCCAGCTCTGAAATGGTAACCCTGCCGCTTTCCGTGAACCCGGCAATTCCGAGCAGCAACTGGTGCTGCTGCGGGGTGACCCCGCATTGCCGCGCGGCATTTTCGCTGAATCGCAGAAAACAGCGCAGCTTGTAGCGAAATTGAGCAAGATTCCGTACAGTTTGCTGATGCAGAGATGTTTTCATTCCTGAAATTGAGGAGGAAAGCGACAATTACATCGCACTACGATCTAATATTACATCCTGATGCGATGTGTTCGCAAGCTTGCGAACACGACTCGAATCGCCATGCAGGAGGCATGCCGAAAGAGAGAAAGGGACGGACAAATCGTCCGTCCCTTTGCTTTCCCGGAAGCCGGAAGCCCGTAGCCCCTCCTAAGGGGCTTCGATCAGTTCCATTTTGCCGTCACGTTTGCGGTGCAGCACCATTACCCTGCCCTTGAGATCGCGAAAGACGAAAACGTCACGATCTTTGAAGTGGGCTTCCTTGATAGCTTCTTCCAGCGTCATGGGGCGCATGGCGACGGCGTCTTCCGAGCGTACGAGGTGTACCTCCGTGGTCTTGGCCACCGCGGGATACTTGTGCACCATCACCGGAACCGCCGTTTTCTCGGAGAGGCCTACGGCGGTGACCACATCCTCCTGCGTAGAGTGGCCATTCCACTTTTTGACTTCTTCGCTCTTGCGCGCGGAGCGCTTCTTGCCCTGCCAGCGCGTCTTGTATTTCACCGCCTGTTTTTCAATGTGATCGAGAGCTTCGTTCACGGCAATCGTCATGTCTTTGGCCTGGGCCAGGCCGACAATCGGGCCGTTGCGCGGGCTGATTGTGATTTCAGCTTTGTGGCGGTGCTTTTCGACCGCAAGGATCACTTTGGTTTCGAATTTGTCGCCAAGAATTTTGCGGATCTTGTTGAGGCCGGTTTCCACTTCCTTGCGGATGGCGGGAGTCACTTCGTAGTGCCTCCCGGTGTATTCCACGTTCATGAGCGCCCCTCCTGAATCGTTCGTTGAGTTAAAACGGGCACTGCATTTGCATATGGATGCAAGCCAAGCGCGCGATTTCTGCGTCGCGGCTTTTTAAACAAAAGCTGCGCGACGCTTCGCGCGGCTCGCTCAGGTCCTTCGGCGACAAAAACCGTGTCGCCTCAGGATGACAAGCGTTTTTACTTCTTCACTCTTCTCTGGTGCGTGCTGGGAATGCGCATATCTTCGCGGTATTTGGCAACCGTGCGCCGCGTGACTTGAATGCCCTGCGACTGCAGGATGCGCGTGATCTGCTCGTCGGTCAGCGGACGGGACTGATCTTCTTCCTCGATGAGCTTTTTCACACGGCGCTTGAGGATCAGCAACGACGTGTTGCCGCCCTCCGGCCCCTGCACGCTCTCGCTGAAGAAATACCGCAGCTCGAATACGCCCTGTGGTGTGTGCGCGTACTTGCTAGCCACGGCACGGCTCACCGTCGAAGGATGCACGCCGATTTCTTCGGCCACCTCCTTGATCATCATGGGTTTGAGCTGATCGATGCCTTTTTCCAGAAAATCCTGCTGGCGCGCCACGATCGAGTAGCAGACCTTTGTGATCGTCTGCTTGCGCTGCTCGATGTTCTTGATCAGCTGGATGGCGCTCTTGTAGCGCTCTTTCACGTAGTCGCGCGTGCTTTTTTCGTTCCCGTCGCGGGCTAGAAGTTTTTTGTAAGCCGGATTAAGCCGAAGCTGGGGCAGGTCTTCGTCGTTCATCACCACCAGCCACTCGTCGCCATGTTTCACGAAGGCCACATCCGGCTCGATCAATCGCGGCTGGACTTTGTTATATCGCAGCCCAGGGCGGGGGTCGAGAGTGCGAATGTAATGGAGGGCCTGCTCGACCGCCTCGACGGGCCGGCCAATGGCTTTGGCGATTTCCTTGTGCTGCTTGTTTTGCACGGCGCGCAAATGCTGATCGACGATGGCAACCCCGTCGTGCAAGACCTGGGCGGTGCCGTTGCCGTTTTTTTCGCCGTTCTTGTGCAGGGCGAGCTGTTGCTGATGGTAGCGAAGCTGGTAGAGCAGGCAGGAACGCAGGTCGCGGCAGCCTACACCCGGAGGATCGAGCTGGCGAACAACTTCCAAAGCCTCCTGCAGGTCGGTGGGCGTGAACTCCGGCTTGTAAGGAGGGTGCATAGCCGGTTCGCGCCCCGCGGCCGGCGCCCCATCTCCGTTGGAGGACACCGCGTCTGATGACGCTTGAAAGCGAGCAATGCCACCACCCTCGTCTTCCTTGACCGACGATTCGGCTCCAGGACCGACTTCCGGCTCACCGGCCGCAATGCCGCCCTCCGCTTTTGCAGGATCGTTGGGCGCGTGATCCGCTATCGAGCCAGAAGGAACGGTCTCTTCGTCAGCCAATCCAAGGGCCTGGGCCTCACTGACAATGCTGTGCGCGGCCACAGCGTCGGCTTCAGGGGCAGCAGCCGGCGCGATGCCTAACAGTTCCTCGTCGCTGGCAATCAGGTATCCATCTTCGTTGAGATTTCCGATGATTGCGTCGGCCGCCTCGCGAACTCCGGCGCGAAGGCTCAAAGCACCCAGTTGCCAGGCGAGATGATCGGTGAGATTGCCCGGTTTGGAAAGGAAATTCTCGAACGACGGGCGCTCGATATCTTCCATCTCACTGTGAGTGCGATAGCCGGGGTCGAGATAATCCTGAAAGAACGATCCGAAATCGATCTCCTCAAAGGGATCCTTCTTCTCTACGGCAGTAATGGGATTTTCTTCCGGAGTGGCAGCGGCAGCGCGGTCGCGGTCCTCTTCTTTTTTCCCGACCTCATCGATCAGCGGAACCGACTCTTCAAGCTCCTCGAGCACGGGGTTCTCGACCATCTCGGCGTTGATCATGTCCTTGAGCTCAAGCTTGTTTAGCGCGAGGACAGACACCATCTGCACCAGGCCAGGAGTAAGAATCTGGCGCTGCGAGAGCTTGACGTTCAGTTTGTGCTGCAGAAGAACCATGGTTCGGCTTCGTGATTCCAGATCTTGTCATCCCGACGGATCGCCAAGCGAGGCGGAGGAACCTGCTTCATATGCCAGCTCCAGCAGGTCCCCCACCGGGCTTTCAGCCCGACTCGGATTGACATCCAAGAAAAGCGCTAAACTAGCGAAAAACTCTCTCCCAGATACACCCTTCTCACTTCCGGGTCGCCTGCCAACTCATCGGGCGGCCCGTGGCGGAAGATTCTGCCATCGTCGATGATGTAGGCGCGATCCGTTACCGAAAGCGTCTCGCGCACGTTGTGATCGGTGATCAGAACCCCGATGCCGCTGGCGCGCAGGCCGCTGATAATCTTCTGCAGATCCAGCACGGCAATCGGGTCGATCCCGGAAAACGGCTCGTCCAGCAAAATAAAAGTTGGGCTGATGCACAGGCAGCGGGCGATTTCCACGCGCCGGCGCTCGCCACCCGAGAGCGCATATCCCTTGTTTTGACGGATGTGCTCCAGTCCCAGTTCGTCAATAAATTTCTCCATCTTTTCGCGGCGCTCGTGCCAGGAAATCGGCTGCGCCTCCAGCACCGCGAGGATGTTCTCCTCCACGGTCAGCTTGCGAAAGACAGATGCTTCTTGCGGGAGATAGCTGATGCCATACTGACGCGCCCGCAGATACATGGGAACGTCGGTAATATCCTGGCCGTCGTACAACACGCGGCCAGTGTCGGGAGGGACCAGACCTACAATGGCGTAAAATGTGGTGGTTTTGCCAGCCCCGTTGGGTCCGAGCAAGCCAACCACTTCTCCCTGCTGCACGCGCAGGCTCACACCATTCACAACGCGGCGGCCACGATAGGACTTGCCAATCTCTTCGGTGGCCAAGGTACGCATTTAGCTTGCCATTATCGGGCCATCATCGGGCCACTCGCGTTTGAGTTACCACAGGAGTACTTGCTTCGCCTTCTACCAGCACCCTATCATCGCGGTTATAGAAAGTCAACGAAACCCCCGTAATAGTGCCCCGTTCGGCATCAAAAATGCTAGGCGACCCACCCGTCAGGACGTACCTGTCATCCGCAGCCGTGTAGACCAACTTCTGCCCGACCGCCCGGCGTGTCGGCTGCACAATCACCACATTGCCTGTGGCAACGATATGGTCGAGCTGGGCAGGGCCTCCAAGTGCCTGATGCTTCGAAGTTTGCGCGCGAGGAACCAGGTACGCATCGGCCACCTTGGAGGTGGCTGTGAAGTCCGCACCGCGAGCCACAACGTCGCCTTCATAGTGGGCCAGGTGTTCGGCGTCAGAGTAGGTCAGCATTTCAGAGGTGATCCTGACCGTGCTCGCTGCTGCCTGAGTCTGATTGTTAGCCGCGCCCCCGGACCGTTTATTCGTATTGTGTTCGCCATTAACCTGGGATGCGTTCGGTGCCTGTACGAGTACCGTCGAAACCGGCTGGTTGGCCGTTCCGTGGGCCACTACAAAACGCCGCTCCCGGTCGAACTGGATGGAAGGAGCCTCGACTAGATTGGCATCCTGCCAGAGGCGGGCATTGCCATGATAGAAGGCGATGGCCGGGGAATTGTGCGCGGTCATGCTTGCCGCCGTGACATGAATCGGCGACGACGAAGCCAGCAGGGCCCCGTTCGGCTGCTCCGTCACATCGCTGTAAGTGCTCCTTACATCGCCATCGGCGAACGCGTCCCCGGTGGCGCGATTGAGCCGTACAATCCGCGCGGTGGTGATCATGGAGCCTTGCGCAACCTTTGGGTTGCCCGTGAGCACCAGGATCTGATCAGCCGGCGTGTAGTGAGCGCGGTCGCCCCACGCCTGCGTTCGCTTATCCGCGCTCTGGTTGTCGGTGAAAACCACGTTTCCCTGCTGCACGATGGAGTCGATTCCGCCCTGAGACAGAAACCTCGCGTCCAAAGTTGCGCTGGTGCTGACCCGGTCGGGCTGGCCGGGCACCATGTTCACGATCTTCGCCTCAGGCGCCCCATGCATCGAATCCAGACGGCTCTGGCCGTCGGCCGTAGGCACAAATTTCGCTTCGAATTTCCCCGCCGTGATGATCGTCAGCTGCTGCCCCGTCGACTTCGCGCCAGCAGCAACCTGGCTTTGTGCCGGAGAAATCGTGATCTGCGCCGCGCCCGAGGTTAGAGCGTGGTCCAGATAGCGGCCTTCGGCCACGAAAAAGTCGACGATGGGAGCGGTTAGTTCGAAATCCTGCGGTCCGGCGTCGGAGCCTGTCACCGGATGCGTCGCGCCCGCGGCATGTTGCCACAACCGCACTCCCTCCGCCGCGTGGACGGTGCGAACCTTGTTCTTTGCGGCGAAGTTCACGATCACCCGCGGAGCCGTGCCATGCATTCCTCCCGGTCCGGTCTGCTCTGCCTGAACGTTTCCTGTCAAGGTGGCCAGGCGCACCTCGTTATGCGTTCCGGTGAGCAGAAGATCCGCCTGATCGGCCCGGGCATGGAGCAGAGAGGCCGATCCTTTCTCTGTACCGGCTGCACCGCTCTTGGCGGCGGGCGCGCTTTCCGACTCCACGTTTCCCGTAGCCAGAATGCGATTGACCTCGTTGTCCGCGCCAAGAAAGAACGTCGCCTGATCAGATCGCACCGTGCCCTGGACATCCACCAGGCGCGGTTGGTCGAGCACCAGCTGATGCGGCTCGCTCGTGTATACGCCGTGTATGGCGAAGAGCCGGGGTGCGGCTTGTTTATTCAGCGTGACATGCACCTGGGAATCCATGATCAGGGTCTTGCTCTTGCCCAGATAATGCACGCCCACCGCCCACCCGGTAGCCTGTGGCGTCCGGAAATCCACGCGCGCGTCGGTGGTGGCGTCGCCGCTGTCCTTGTTGAAGATCAAATCGGTGGTCTTGAGATGGATGGGATTCTTCAAAGCCGTAGGCGCTGCCTGGTCGGGGCTGGCAATGCCTTGGGGATTGGCTTCGAGATCGATCTGCACTTCGCCTCGCGCAGTAACGTCTCCGGTTTTTGGATCGTAAGAGAAATTGTCTCCGGAAATCTGATCGAAGCGCGAGGAGTCGCGTCCGTAGAGAACGATGTTGACCTTGTGCAACTCGGCCCGCCCGTCGAGTTTGAATTCCTTGACCTGCTGCGCGTGGACGGTAAAGAGGGTTCGCCCGGATTCAGACTTTGAAAGTTGAAATCCATTGGCTGTCTGCTTGATCTCGTATCCGATCTTGCCCGGAACTTCATTGAGGACGTTGTGTTCGCGCAGGCGCGCCGAAAGGTACATTCCGGCGATGATGACCGTGAAGATCACGGCCAGCGCCGCCAGCAAACGCCGCACGCGATAGACCGGCAGGGGCATCTGCTACAAGTCTAGACGAATTGGAACCCAAACGTGCTTTGCCTTTGGGTGGCGCAGCGCTTCAGCGCTGCGATCTAGTCCTCGTTTTTCTAAAGTGGGGGCTTTAGCCCCTGAGGGCGCCCCGCGCTAGAAGCGCTCGTCAATGTTTACGTCCCCGGCAGGGCACTCTGTGGGACATCGCCTTGGAAAGCGGGCCACATCTGGCAGGCGCGCTTCTACGACTTTGTAGTGTTCGCCGAAAACAAGCGGAGAAGCTGCACTACATGCATCGCAATCCGGTGAAGTGCGGACTAGTCAAAAGGCCGGAGGAGTGGCCGTGGAGCAGCTATCGGCACTATGCCGACCAGGAACGTGGGGTCGTGTTGGTGGCTCATCCTTGCGCGTTCTCTGTGCACGATGGTTGCCCCACCCTGCCCGCGTTCTTTGCGGGAGGGTGGGTTCGTACCATGACTGGAACAACGCCCATTCGTTCCCGCCTGCGCGCTGTCCACTGCGACTCGATTTCCACTCGCCCCACCGCTCCCGTTGCGTAGTGAATGAAGCTGCTCCACGGCCAGTCCTCCGGTCTTTCGACTAATCCGCGATGCACAGGGTTGCGGTGAATATAGCGCAGCTTCTCCACCCGCTTGGCTTCGCTCCACAGCGCAAAATCGTAGTAACGAACCTGCCAGAAGCGCGGAAGTTCCGCAGGCCTCAAGTTGCGCGAGGTGATCTGCTTGAGCATCTGCATCACCAGCGCGAGTTCGCCGCGTTCCGGTTCGCTGATGAGCAAGTGCACGTGTTCCGGCATGACCACATAGCCGGTTATGTAGCATCCATACCAGCGTCGCACCCGCTCCAATTCGTGCTCGAAGGTTTCCCGCGCCGTAGACGAGTCAAGAAGCTTCATCCGCCGATAACAACTGAAGGTAACGAAGTGGAGACAGCCCTGGTGCTGATAGCGTCTGGGCTTTAACGCCATGACAGAGATTATAGGCCCACCCTCTTTTCGCCAAGAACGCGAAAAGAAGGGTGGGGCAACCCCAAAGTCCTAAATCAGGAAAGGATGGGCCGCCCGGAATCCCACCCTTGTAAAATTGGAAAGGGTGGGCCACCCGCCAAGCGTGACATCTATTGGTACGGGACCTACGAGGAAGTACCGCTCGACGCCAAGCTGTTTGCGAAACCAGAGGCCGTCAAGATCGAAGATGCCAAGTAGAACCCTGGTTGTGATTCAGCAGCCCCTGCTTCTATTGATACGGCCTTCGCTGTCGGAGTAACCGCGCCCCTTCCTCGTATTTGCTTGCCGGTATGAGAACCTTTCCGTTTTGAAGAACAACCAGCGGAACGAGTGCGCTTCCGATCCACACTTTGTTGTCGCTGGTTTTCCCCGGGTCTATCTTCAACTCCTCGTTAGGTACAGGAGCCTTGTCGCTGAAAGGAACAAACTCCCCTTCATAATCAGTATTGCCGTCGACACCGCTGAGCTTGCAATCATCGTGTCCGGCACTTTCCCCGCATGACAGCCACCACCCTCTCCGTGGTCCGGGAAAACCCACGTGAGGAGCCCACAAGAACACTGCATTGGGAGCAACCGCTTTAGGTCGGCTCGGGACTGTACCTGCCCACCAGTAGGCTCCAACAAGCCCGAGTATCAGCAGCGCCATTATCGTTGCAAGCGCATAGGCCACTTTTTCAAGCAAGGTCGGGCCTCTTCGTCGCCACCCTTACTGGCAGACTTTGTTCCCTTTGTCATCGGTCCAGGCGGGTGGCCCACCCTTTCCTATTTTACAAGGGTGGGATTCCGGGCGGCCCATCCTTTCCTGATTTAGGACTTTGGGGTTGCCCCACCCTTCCTTTCGCGTTCTTGGCGAAAAGAGGGTGGGGCAACAATGTCCGCCACGCTGGCGGATTGGACTCTCACCTCATCCCGAACGATTTCCACAGCCTCACTGTGACATCTGACCTTGCGGCTTCGCAAACAATCCTTCATCCTTCTCCCGGCAAAGGCAGTAAATCGAGTTCGCTTCAAAGCATGAGGAACACGAGGGAACTCCTTTGTTTCACGGATTTTGCCTCTAACCCCTTTCGGCTGCGGATTTTGCGCGCCAGACAGGGCCTAAATTGAAGATTTCAATAGACCATAGGGGGAGGGGTACCCACCCCCACCAACCGTCTGGTAGCCGTGGCGAATGGCGTATGTCGGTGCCCTGGAAAAATATTTTGACCGCGTCCCGTTTTGACTTAGGAACTCGCAGAGCGCGCCAGGGCTGCTCGAAAATCGCGCAGCTCAAGTTCTAATCCGCCGAATTCGGCATGGTCGTTGACGCCGACGGTGAAGGCAATATCGATGGCATCTCCCGCCAGCAGGGGAGTTTTCTGCAGGCGCTCAGCCATCCGCCAGCCGAGTGCATCGTAGGTGGTGCACCGGCGCAGTTGTTGGCCGTCAGCCGCTGGCCGTCGTCCTTCACTCTGCGGGCGAATGTCGGTAGCGGCCTTCTGAGCCGCGGCCCGCTCGCTGCGCGGGATGGCCGCTCCATCGGGATGGCAGCGCGGCGTGGCAAGAATCGCCGCTGCAGAAAGCTCCTCTGCCGGGGAATTGGTTGAGTCCTCTTCGAGGACAAGCTGGCGGCTTCGGCCGCCATCTGCCGCCTGCAGTTTTAACTTGATGTGTCTGTCTTTCATGATTTTCGGCGGAGCCATCACACGCACGCCGCGCGCCACGAACGCCGGCTCGTGATTGCCGGCGCCATAGGGCGCCAGCAGGCGCAACAACTGAAAAAGCGCAGGTGTGACATCGCAGAGATCGAGTTCCGCCTCCACATCGAGCACTGGATCGAAATCTGCTTCTGTCAGGCGCAAGCGGGCAAACGCATCCAACTCCGCGCGCAGTTGCTCAACATTGGCCGATGGCATGGAAAAGCCGCAGGCATGAGAGTGACCTCCATAGCGCGTGAAAAGTTTGTGGCTGGCTTCGACAGCCTCAAGCAAATGAAAAGCGCGAATCGAGCGCCCCGATCCGAACGCTTCTTCGCCATCGCGCGAAATGACGATGGCCGGCCGGTTGTAGCGTTCAACAATGCGGGTCGCGGTGATGCCGATGACGCCGCGATGCCAACCTTCGCCATCGACCACAATGCAGTACGCGCTGCACAACGCCGGATCGGCCTCGATGCGCTCTTCAATCGCCTGCAGAATCCGCCGCTCTTCTTCCTGGCGTTCGGTGTTGAGGCGGTCGAGTTTTCCGGCCAGCAGACGGGCGCGATCGATCTCTTTCACGCTGAAAAGTTCGATGACGTCGCGGGCGATGTCCATGCGTCCGGCCGCGTTGATGCGCGGCGCGACGCGAAAGGCAACTTCCCCCGAAGTCGGCGGATGCTTGCTCGAAATCTGTGCCACGTCCAGCAGAGCCTTCAGCCCGGGATTGACGGCTCTGCGCAAGGCATCCAGCCCGAGGCTGGCGAACACGCGATTCTCGCCAAGCAGCGGCACAGAATCCGCAATCGTGGCAATCGCCACAATCTTCATGAACGACAACAGCAGGCGATTGTGATCCTTTGCGTTCAGGCGGCGCTGCATCAGGGCTTGTGCCACCTTGAAAGCCACGCCCGCGCCGCAAAGCTGCTTGTAGGGATACTGGCATCCCGCCTGGTTAGGATTGATGACCGCCAGCGCACGCGGCACGCCGTCGGGGCCGGGCAGATGGTGATCGGTGACGATGAGGTCGACGCCGAGACGCTGCGCGGTTTCCGCCGGAGCGAAAGCGCGAATGCCCATGTCCACGCTGATAATCAGGCGAATGCCGGCGGCAGCTGCGCGCTCGATCACATCCTCGCGCAGGTCGTAACCTTCGCGAATGCGATGCGGAACATGAAAATCTGCCGTGCCGCCGCACAGCTCGATGGCAGTTTTCAAAATAATGATCGCCATCGTGCCATCGACATCGTAGTCACCGTAGATGAGGATGGTTTCTTTCCGCTCGATGGCGGCTTCGATGCGGTCGACAGCGGCGCGCAGATTCAGCATCTGCTCGGGCGGGTGCAAGTGGGAAAGCGAAGGAATCAGAAACCTTTGAGCGGATTCGGCATTCGCGATGCCGCGGCGAACCAGAAGGCGCGCCAGCGTATCGAGGAGATTCTTTTGATCAGCGGCGCTCTGCCGGGCGAACTCGCGGCCCGAAACCTGCGGCGAATCACGAAGAGCGTGAGCGAGTTCGCGAATCTGAACCGGATTTGCTTCAGGCAACTGCCAGCGCACGGCTAGTTCTCGTCGTCCTGGTCGGGCTCGTCGATGGGAATGCCGCCGAATTCATCGGAGACCTCAAGCAGCCGCTGGTAGCGGTCGTACCATTCCGTGCTGACTTCGCACAAAAACATCGACCCCTGATAGGCCCAGCCCATCTGCACAAAGCCGATCTTGCCAAGGTAGGCGCGGAGCCAGCGCGCGTCTTCCACGTCGTCGCCGTCGCTGAATTCGGAGTTGGAGAGACGTTGCACCAGTTCATCGAGTTCCTCGCGCTCCAGCTTCCAGGAGTGCATGGTGAGAAAGGGAGCGCCTGAACTCTTGGCCAATTCGACGAAATCCTTCCAGCCATCGGGATTCGATCCCATTTCCCACATGACGCACTGCACCTCTTCGTAGTCCACGTAGCCATGAAAGCGCCTCATGCCGTGGCCTTCGATAAAAGCAATCATGTCGTCTTTAAGAGAGGAGAGATCGTCGGGAACGGGAGACATAAGAATGAATGAGGTGCTTAACGCAGCATTGTATGCCCTTCGCTAATTCACGCGCCAGTGGAGCGGCTGAACTCGCTGATCCAAGGCTGTGTTACACTTTCCGATTCGGAACAACCTTCGGATAACACAGGCAATCGATCCGCACATGCTTCTCTCCAAGGAATATGTGGGCTACTTGGCCCGTGAAGTCACCAAGAAACTGATCGCAGGCAAGCTTATCGAAACCGACGCTCAGACCAAGGTCAGGGAGCGGGTTCATGCTGCGCTGCTCGAGGAACTGACCCTGGAAGACCGCATCAATGATGAAGTGCGCGTCATCCTGGAAGCGTACTCCGAAGAAATGCGCAAGACGGGCGCAAACTATCAGGAGATGTTTCGCAAAGTGAAGAGCGAACTGGTACGCAAATACAAGGCGGTGCTGTGAGGCTGAGCCGCGACAAAGTGAACGTTCTGGCGCGCGCCGTAGCCGACGTGCTCAAGGAGATGGACGAGGTCGAGTTCATCGAGGATCCCAACACCATCCGCCAGGAAACCCGCAAGATTCTTGAGGACCTGCTCAATCAGGAAGAGAAAATCGACGGAACAGCCCGCCAGAAAATCGAGAGCCAGAAGCGGACCATCCTCGAAGGCTCGCAGGAGTGGGACATCCTCTACCGCAAGTACTACAACGAAGAAGTAAAAAAGCTGGGCGTGTAGGAAATCTTCCGGCCGGCTTGCTTGCAACGAAGTCTTAGCTGCAAAGCAGGCTCGAAGAACACTGGTTCAGGTAAACTCTCACCATGAAAACACTGCTGCAATCACGCAAAAATGGGCTAGGTTCTTTCTTCTTTCCTGCGGTTTTGTTTGTGCTCTGCGGGGTCTGCGCTGCGCAAAAACTGGCGATCACGATGGATGATCTGCCGCAGAACGGAGCGCTTCCTCCCGGAGTAACACGCGTAGAAATCACCCGGGCGACGTTGGCCATCTTCAGGAAGCATCACCTGCCTCCGGTGTATGGGTTCGTCAACGCCAAAAAGCTTGAAGGCAGCGTGGATGGCGCGGAGGCGCTGAAGCTGTGGGCGGCGGCCGAACCTGTCGGCAATCACACCTATACCCACATGGATCTGGAGCAGAACACGGCGGAGGCGTTTGAGCGGGATATCGAACAGGATGAGCCCACGCTCGAACTGCTCACCCGGCCGGACGAAGACTGGCACTGGTTGCGCTACCCATATCTGCACGAGGGCGACACAGTCGAGAAGCGCCGTGCCGTGCGCAGCTACCTGACAGCCCACGGATACAAAATCGCGCAGGTCACGATGGATTGGGAAGATTATCTGTGGAATTCGGCTTATGCCCGCTGCGCGGAAAAGAAGGATGCCAAGTCGATCGCGTGGCTCAAGTCAAGCTACCTGAGCACTGCCTCGGAGTTCATCGATCTTGCCCGGGAGCAGTCGAAGCTGATCTACGGCCGCGAGATCAATTATGTGCTGCTTACGCACCTGGGGGCTTACAGCAGCACGATCTTGCCGGATGCGCTCGATCTGCTGAAAGAGAAGGGCTTCAAACTGGTCACGCTGCAGGAGGCGGAGAGCGACCCCGCCTATCAGGAAGATCCCGACGTGGGCTTGCACGATGCAGGCACCCTCCTGGATCAATGGATGCAGGTGAAACACATCAAGTATCCTGAACACGCGGAGAAGCCGTATAAGGAGTTGGAGAGCGTCTGCCAGTGAGCATGCAGCAAGCATTGGCCAAAGTGCCTTTTGTGGCGAGAGCCTGACATACTGCTGCCATCCTTCCCGTATAATTCAGGGCACGGCCATGCCCGTTTTCCTTGACCAAATCGTCGCCAGCACGCGGCGGAAAGTGGCTGAGACCAGGGCCACGGCCGACCCGCGCGAACTCGAACGGCGGGCGGAAAAGCACACTCCGCGCGGGTTTCGGCGAGCGCTGGCCGATTTCCCCAGAGATGGCGTCGCCATTATTGCGGAGTTGAAGAAGGCGTCGCCGTCGAAAGGACTCATTCGTGCCGATTTTCCCGCGGCCGGGTTGGCGCGCGAATTCGAAGCGGCTGGGGCGGCGGCTCTTTCAGTACTGACCGATGAGGAATTCTTCCAGGGATCGCTGGAGAATTTGCGGCTGGCCTCGGCGGCCACGAAACTGCCGTGCCTGCGAAAAGATTTTATCGTAGATGAGTTTCAGTTGCTGGAAGCGCGGGCCAATTGTGCGGATGCAGTTTTGCTGATTGTTGCGGCCCTGTCGGATCCGGAACTGAAAGCGCTGGCGCGGCGCACCGGGGCTCTTGGCTTGGATGTTTTGTGCGAAGTGCATGATGAAGTAGAGTTGGCTCGCGCGCTCGACGCAGGGTGTGAATTGATTGGTGTGAATTCGCGGGATTTGAAGACCTTCAAGGTTGATCTCGATACGGCATTCCGGCTGGCGGATCGTATTCCAGGAAATGCCCTGCGCGTGGCCGAGAGCGGGATCGATTCCGGCGAAAATATCGCGCGACTGCGGGCCGCCGGCTATCAGGCATTCCTTATCGGCGAATCGCTGATGCGGGCGGAGCAGCCGGGCGGTGCGCTGCGGGCGCTGATTGCTGGTAGCGAAATGCGGGTACCGAGCGGACGGTAGGCAGCCTGAGTTTTGGATTTCACTGGCGACTGGCCACTGACAGCTGAGAACTGCTTCTCATGACGTGGGTAAAGATCTGTGGAATCACGAATCTGGAGGACGCGCTTGTTGCGGTGGACGCGGGCGCGGACGCAGTGGGGTTCGTGTTCTACGAAAAGAGCCCGCGGTGCGTGAGTGTTGAGGAAGCGCGGAAGATTGTGGAGAAGTTGCCTGCCGCGGTCGAGAAAGTGGGCGTGTTTGCTGGCGAAAGTCTTGCGAGGATTGTCGAAGTTGGAGACCTCGTGAATCTCGATGCCCTACAGGTTTATCCACTATCTGCTCATAGGAGAGGTTCGGCCATGCATGCACCGGTAGCGCAGACTGCTAAACAGAAGAGAGTCTACCTCGCGCTCCCAATGGAAAAGTTCGTGAGCCGAGAAGAGGGCATAACCGTCGATATAACGAAGAAACCCGAGGGTACGTTTGTCGCCATCCTTCTCGATTCTGGAGGTAGCCAACGACCGGGCGGGACGGGCATCACCTTTGATTGGAAAGAGGCCGCACCCGTCGTTGCCAGTCTGAGCAGAACCGAATATGTCGTGATCGCCGGCGGCTTGACGCCCGCGAATGTCGGAGACGCGATGGGGGCTTTGTGGCCTTGGGGTGTAGACGTTGCCTCCGGCGTCGAGGCCTCACGCGGGAAGAAAGATCCCGAGAAAGTACGGGCGTTCGTGCGCGCGGTGCGCGAGATGGATCAGAAAGCCGGATGATGGCAACCCCTCAGACCACGACGAAAATCAAAATCCCCACTTCTCGCAACATTAGCGAGAAGTGGGGCACCCGCAACCCTCGCGTTCCTTTTTCGCGCAATGGCTCTGCTGGCCCGAGCGAACCGGGGCGGTTTGGTGTCTACGGCGGCCGCTACGTTCCCGAAACTCTGATGTCTGCGCTCGAGGAGCTCGAGCGCGAATATGAAAAAGCCAAACGAGACAAGAAATTTCAGACGCGGCTCCACCAGTTGCTGCGCAGTTACGCAGGGCGACCAACGCCTCTTTTCTTTGCTCAACGGCTTACGAAGAAACTGGGCGGGGCAAAGATCTATCTCAAGCGCGAAGACTTGCTCCACACCGGAGCGCACAAGATCAACAACTGTTTGGGACAGGCGCTTCTAGTCGAGCGCATGGGGAAGCGGCGCGTGATTGCCGAAACCGGCGCTGGGCAACACGGTGTCGCAACGGCGACAGTGTGCGCTTTGTTCGGGTTCGAGTGCGTCGTGTACATGGGGACCGAAGACATGCGGCGGCAGGAGTTGAATGTTTTTCGCATGCGCTTGCTCGGCGCAGAAGTGCGGGGGGTGAATTCGGGATCGCGGACGCTGAAAGACGCCATCAACGAAGCCATGCGCGACTGGGTGACGAATGTTCGTACCACGCATTATTTGCTGGGCAGTGTACTCGGCGCCCATCCTTATCCGACGATGGTCCGCGATTTCCATCGCGTAATCGGACGCGAGGCAAGGGCACAGATTCTCAAAGCAGAAGGCAAGCTGCCGGCCGCAGTGATCGCGTGCGTGGGCGGAGGATCGAATTCGATCGGGATTTTTTACGAGTTTATTAAGGACAAGAAGGTTCAACTGATCGGCGTCGAAGCCGGTGGACGCGGCGAGGCGCTCGGCGAGCACGCGGCGCGCTTTCGGGGAGGGTCGCCGGGAGTGTTGCAGGGGACATATTCGTATGTGCTCCAGGATTCGGCGGGACAGATTGCCACGACGCATTCGGTTTCTGCAGGGTTGGATTACCCATCGATTGGTCCCGAGCATGCGGCACTACGCGATGCAGGTCGGGCGGAGTATGTCCCAGCCTCAGACGCTGAAGCGTTGGAGGCAACCACCGTTCTCGCGCGTACCGAAGGCATTATTCCTGCGCTGGAATCGGCACATGCAGTGGCGGAGACGATGAAGCGCGCGCCCAGGATGAAAAAGTCGGACGTGCTCATCGTGAACGTATCGGGCCGGGGCGATAAGGATATCGGCATTCTGCGGGAGAACCTGAAGCTGGATTAAGGCTTTAAGATTTTGCTGATTTCGGATTCATTCTTGCACAGCTCTTGTT
>Ga0335073_10000864_pt1 | contig 39896 bp, 32 predicted proteins | sample Lox_Sample_22_FD_207093 | JGI IMG/M metagenome (GOLD analysis project Ga0335073, IMG submission 207093) | Soil microbial communities from Loxahatchee National Wildlife Refuge, Florida, United States - Lox_Sample_2.2 | ecosystem: Environmental > Terrestrial > Soil > Wetlands | place: USA... | reverse complement strand
GCCGCAAGCCCCATGACCCGCAGCAGCGCGTCCGCGCGGCCGGAGGCCGCCTCCACGTCGGCGGAGGTGCGGTCGCGGGTGTGCGCGGCGAGCTCGCGGGTGAACTTGATGTTCTGGATGACGGTGAGCCACGGGTAGAGGCTGTAGTTCTGGAACACCATCGCGCGATCGGCGCCGGGACCGGCCACCGGCGCACCGCCCGCCTCGATCTCACCGGCCGAGTGCGGCTCGAGGCCCGCGAGCGTGCGTAGCAGCGTCGATTTGCCGCATCCCGAGGCGCCGACGAGCGTCACGAACTCGCCCTCGGCCACCGCGAGCGTGAGATCTTGCAGCGCGATGGTGCGGGACGAGCCAGACTCGAAGATCTTCCAGACCCCGCGGCACTCGATCGCGCTCGTCACGCTCAGCTCCGCGCGTAGAGCCATGGGAAGGCGAGCCGGTGGATGAGCCGGAAGAACTGATCGAACGCGAGGCCGATCAGGCCGATGAGAATGATGCCGGCGAAGATCTTGTCGGTCTGCAGGAAGCGCTGCGCCTTGATGATGGCGTAGCCGAGCCCCGAGTTCGCGGCGACGAGCTCGGCGACGACGAGGTACGTCCACGCCCAGCCCATCGTGATGCGCAGCGTGTCGAGCAGGGCCGGCTTCGCGGAGGGGATGATTACCTTCTCGATCACCTCGAGGCGCGTCGCACCCATGGTCTGGGCCGCCTCGATCTGCGCCATCGGGACGCGGCGCACGTCCTCGGCCATCATCAGCACCATCTGGAAGAACGTGCCGATGAAGATGATCGCGATCTTCGCGCCCTCGTCGATGCCGATCCAGAGCATCACGAGCGGAATGAACGCGACGGCGGGCATGTAGCGCACGAAGTCGGTGAGCGGCTCGAGCAGCGCCTGCACGGCGCGGTAGGTCCCGATCAGCAGGCCGAGCGGCATCGCGATCAGCGCCGAGAGCGCCCAGCCCGCGACGACCCGGTAGACGCTGATGCGGATGTCCCCGGTCAGGTCATCGTTGTTGAACCAGTACCCCACGCGCCGCACCACATCGAGCGGCCCGGGGAGGAACACCTTGCTCACGGTGCCAAGGCGGGCGAGCGCGAACCACGCGATGAGCGGCAGCGCGAGTCCGGTCAGGGCGAGGAGCCAGTACTGGCGCTGACTCATCCAACCGCGCAGCGCCCACATCGAGGGGATCTTGCGCCGCACGGCCGGCAGCTCGAGATGCGCCGTGGCCGCCGCGGGAGCCGGCCCGGCGGGTGGCGCGGCGGGCACGACGGCGGTCTCGGCCGGTGTGCTCGTCTGCCGCGAGAGGAGCGTCACTCGCGAGCCCGTCATTTGCGCAGCGCCTCCTCGAGCAGCGAGGGATCGACACCGCTTGCGGCGTTGGGGCTGCCGTCGATCAGCTTGTTCGCGAGCAGGAATGCCGCGATGGTGGGCTCGACGGCGACGAGGCTCGCGGGGTTATGCGGATCGAAGGCCTCGCGGTTCGCCGCCTGGTCGAAGAAGCGCGTGCCGGGGAGGAATACCTTGTATCGCTGCGGGTCCATTCCGACCACCTTCGCCATGATCTTGACGGCCTGGTCCGGGTGGGCGTGAATGAAGGTGACCGTGTCGAACCACGCGCGGATCATTCCGACCAGGTCCTGGCGCTTGTCACGGTCGCGCAGCGCCTCCGACTGCGCAACCAGCAGATCCGGAATCAGTCCGGGCATCTGCTTGGAGGTGAACAGCGGCCTGCCGCGGCCCGTACTCTCGATCTGGCTGATCCAGGGGTTCCAGACGACCGCGGCATCGACGCGGCCGCTCATGAACGCCGCCGCGGCATCTCCGGCGGAGAGGTTCACCACGGTCACGTCGCGCGGGGACATGTGGTTGCGCGCAAGGGCGGTGTACAGCACGAAGTGCGAGACGCTGTACTGCTCGAGCGCAATCGTGCGGCCCTTCAGATCCGCAAACGAGCGGATGTCCGCTCCGACCATGAGCGCATCGTTCCCCGCGGAGTTGTCGTTGACCAGCACGGTCTTGAGCGGTAGCCCCTTCGCGAGCGGCCCGAGCGTATCCGACCAGGTCTGGCTGTTCGCATCGAGCTGTCCGGTCGAGAGCGCGGAGATCGAGTCGCTGTAGTTCGCAAACCAGATGAGCTCGACGTCGGCGCCGTAGCGCTTGAAGTAGCCCTGGCTCTGCGCCACGTACCACGCGACCCAGCCGGTCCAGTCGGATACGCCGACCTTGATCTGGGCGTGCGCCGCCGGGCCAGCAAGGCCACAGGCGAGGAGCGCCGCCGCGGCGAGCGCGCCGCGCAGGCGATGCGACGGGCGAGGCCGGCGCGGCGGGCGAGGCCCGCGGCGCGGATCGCCTGAGGAGCCGGTGAGACGCAGCGGGGAACGGGGTCGAGCAGGCGTGTTCACGATGTGGCGACCTTCGTTGAGAGGGGTTGCGCGCCGCCGGGGGCTGCCGCGCGCGAGCCGCGCCGCGCGAGATACGCGCGCCAGCCCCCGTAGGCGGTGATGTCCTCGGCGCCGGCGAGGGCGCGCGGCTCGGCGACGAAGCCGCGCACGCTCGACCCGTCCTCGAGAGTCACCGTGCCGATCGCGAGCGGTGCCGGCACCTCCGCGACGAAGCTGCCGAAGGAGGCGAGGTCGAGCTCGTACACCTCGACCAGGATCGCCCCGCCGCCCGCGCCCGAGTGCACGAGCGCCGGCTTCGGGGGCGTCTGATCGGCCATGGCGTAGAGCCGATAGACGGGCGCGGTGCGCGTGGCCCGCGCAAGGCGCGCACCGCGTGCGAGGAGCTGGTGATTGAGCGGCATGCCGGAGAGGTGGGCGCCGACGACGGCGAGCTTCACTGTTACCGCACGCGGCTTCAAATCGAGCGGTGGCGCCTGCGGGATCGGACCAAGCCGCTCGAGGCGCTGCGCAAGCTCGAGCAGCCGGCGATCGCACCACGCCGGAGCGATGAGACTCACGCCGAATCCGGTCGCATTCGCCCGAAACCCCGCCGGCACCGCAAGCGCGGCGCAGTCGAGGAGATTGACGAAATTGGTGTAGCGGCCGAGGCGGCTGTTGAGCAGGACGGGCTCGGCGAGCGCCTCACTCACCCGATAGATGGTCGGCGTGGTGGGCAGCAGCAGCACATCGATCGCCCCCCAGAGCGCCTCGGCGGCGCGCGCGTGCGCGGCGAGCGCATACTGGCCGCGGAACGCCTCGACCGCCGAGACCCCCTTGCCGGCTTGAACGATTGCCCGCACGACCGGATGGATGGCGCCCGGCTGCGCGGCGAGGAGCGGCTCGAGGACGGCCGTGCGCTCCGCGACCCACGGGCCGGAGTAGAGCAGCTCCGCGGCGGCGAGGAGCGGGGCGATATCGATCGCGACGACTGATTCGCCCGCATCGGTGAGCCGCTGGCGCGCCGCCTCGAACAGCTGCGCCGACTCGGCATCGCCGTAGAACTCGAGCTGATCGGAGCGCGGGACGCCGAAGCGCAGCGGCGTGGCGCTCGATGCGTCCGGCTGCGGCATGTGGCGCGAATACACATCGGCGGCATCGAAGCCGGCGAGCACCGAGTCGACGAGCGCGGCATCCTCGGCCGTGCGCGTGAACGCGCTCACGCAGTCGAGGCTGCGGCACGCCGGTACGACACCGCGCGTGCTCCAGCGGCCGCGCGTGGGCTTCAATCCGATCAAGTTGTTGAACGCCGCCGGCACGCGGCCGGAGCCCGCGGTGTCCGTGCCGAGCGCGAGCGGCACGATGCCCGCGGCCACGACGACCGCCGACCCCGAGCTCGAGCCGCCGCTCACGTATTCGCGATCGAACACGCATCCGGTCGCACCGTGCGGGGTGCGCGTGCCCATGAGCCCGGTCGCAAACTGATCGAGATTGGTCTTGCCGATGAGAACCGCACCGGCCGCGGTGAGCTGTTGGACGACCCGCGCGGAGACCGCGGGCACGTAGGCGAACGCCGGGCACGCCGCGGTGGTCGGCAGGCCCGCGACGTCGATGTTGTCCTTGACGGCGAAGGGAACCCCGGCGAGCGGGAGCGACTCGCCCGCCGCTAGCCGCCCATCCACAGCCCGCGCGCGCTCGAGCACCCCGTCGCTCGGGCAGCGGTAGATCCACGCCTGCGGCTGCACCGCATCGTAGTCCGCGGCGCGCGCGAGGGCGGCGCGCGCCATGGTCTCCGCGCTCGTTGCCCCGGAGGTGACTGCGGCGACGGCGCGGACGAGGGAGGGCTCGAGCATGGCGGTCAGCTCCCGGTTGCCTGGCGCCGCGCGGCGGGCTCGAGAGCCACGATCGGCGCGCCGGGCGCGATGGCCTCGCGCTCGCGGATGTACACGGCGCGCACGAACCCCGCAGCCGGGCTCGGTACGCTGCACTCGGTCTTCATCGCCTCGATCGCTGCAATCACCGTGCCCTTCTCGATCCGATCGCCCGGGCGCACGTAGACCTTCCAGATATTGCCGCCCAAAGGCGCCTCGACGATCTCGCTGCCGTGGGGGATCTCGATCGTCTCTCGCACCATCGTGGTGCTCGATGACCCATTTGGGGGCGGCAGCTCATTGGATTGTCCCCACGCCTCGCACTCCGCATCGAACGCGGCCTGCCGGCGCCGCTGGAACGCCTCGATCCCGCTCGCGTGCGTGGCGAGAAAGCGCCGGTACTCATCGAGACGGAAGACCTCGGATTCGATCTGCAGGGCGCGACGCCCGCTCGGGAACTCCCGACGCCAGGCGGTGAGCTCCTCATGCGTGACCGGGAAGAAGCGAATCTGATCGAAGAACCGGAGGAGCCAGGGCTTGCCGTCGCGGAATACCTCGGTCCGCCGGTAGCTGTTCCACACCTGCACCGTGCGACCGAAGAGCTGGTAGCCGCCCGGACCCTCGAGTCCATAGATGCAGAGGTACGCACCGCCGATGCCGACGACGTTGGGCGGCGTCCAGGTGCGTGCCGGGTTGTACTTGGTCGTGACGAGCCGGTGGCGTGGGTCGAGCGGGATCGCAACGGGGGCACCGAGGTACACATCGCCAAGCCCCATGACGAGGTATCTCGAGTCGAAGACGATGCGCTCCACGTCCGCGACCGAGGCGAGTCCGTTCACGCGCCGGATGAACTCGATGTTGTCCGGGCACCAGGGCGCATCGGCGCGCACCGAGGTCATGTAGCGTGCGATGGTTTCCGCGACCGCAGGGTCGCGGTAGGAAAGCGGCAGATGGATGATGCGCGAGTCGATGCTGAAGTCCTCGAGCGTCCCCAAGCGCTCCTCGGCGCTCGCGAGCAGATCGAGCACCCGCGCCTCGCTCACGACACGGTTGTCGTAGTGCACCTGCAGCGAGCGGATGCCCGGCGTCACATCGATCGCGCCGGGCAGCGCCGAGCGCTCGAGCTCGAGCATCAGCGCGTGCACCCGCAGCCGCAGCTCCAGATCGAGCACGAGGTCGCCGTACTCGACGAGCAGATGGCAGTCGCCCTGGCGGCGGTAGAGCACGCGGGGACAGGCACCGCGCGCCTCGATCGAGCCCAGAATCGCGCTCGCGGTTGCGAGCCCGCGTGGCGCAGCGGCGCGGCCGCGCCGTGCGGTGGAGCGCAACCGCGTCGCAAGCGCTTCGTTCGCGCGCTGCGCCTCGCGCGCGGCCCCGGGTTGCACGCATTCGAAGCGCACCGCGTCCCCGGGGGCGAGCTGGCCGAGCTTCCACAGGTCGGCACGGATCGTGACGAACGGGCAGACGAATCCGCCGAGGGAAGGTCCGTCGGGACCGAGCACGATCGGCATGTCGCCGGTGAAGTCGACGGCGCCCACCGCGTAAGCGTTGTCGTGGATGTTGGACGGATGGAGCCCGGCCTCCCCGCCGTCGCGACGCGCCCACTTCGGCCGGGGGCCGATCAAGCGCACGCCGGTGCGGTTGGAGTTGTAGTGCACGCGCCAGACTGTCGCGAGGAAGGTCTCGATATCCTGCTGAGTGAAGAAGTCCGGCGCACCGTGCGGGCCGTAGAGCACGCGCAGCGTCCACTCGCGCGCGATCGGCGGCCGCCGCGAGCCGGGAAGCGGCGGGGCGATCCCGCCCGTCGCGGATGCGCCGAGGTGCAGCACATCGCCCGCGGCGAGGTTCCGGCCCGCGTGTCCGCCGAATCCCCCCAACGTGAAGGTCGCGCGGCTGCCGAGGTAGGCCGGCACGTCGAGCCCGCCGCGGAAGAGCACGTACCCGCGCAGCCCCGCGCCCTGCACGCGCCCGAGACGCAGCGTCTGACCGGTTGCGACCTCGAACGGCGCATAGAGCGGGGCCGCCGTGTCCTCGAGGGTCGCGTTACTCTGCGCTCCGGTCAGACACACGGTCGCAGCACGGCGGAACTCGAGCGTCGGTCCGATGGCGGTCCACTCGAGCCCGGCGGCACGCTCGGGATTGCCGAGCATCCGGTTGCCGAGCCGGAATGCGAGGCTGTCCATGGGGCCGGAAGGCGGTACGCCCACGCTCCAGTAACCTTCGCGCCCCGGATAATCCTGCACGGTCGTCGCGAGACCGCCGCTCACGACGCGCACCACCGGGGGTGCGTAGGGCACGGCTGCGAGCGCCTGGGTCGAGACCTCCGCGCGCACAAACATCTCGCTCGCGGCAACCTCGCGCAGCCACGGGAGATTCGTCTCGAGCCCCGCGAGCTGCGTCGCGCCGAGTGCACGCTGCAGCGCGCGCACCGCGCTCGCGCGGTCGGGCGCGGCGACGATGAGCTTCGCGATGAGTGGATCGTAGTGCGTGCTCACCTCGGAGCCGTCCTCGACCGAGCTCTCGATGCGTGCGCCGGGCGGGAATTCGACGTGCGTGAGCGTGCCGCTCGAGGGGCGGAAGTCCTGAGCGGGGTCCTCGGCGTAGAGACGGGCCTGGATCGCCGCACCGCGCGAGTGGCGGAGGTACGCTCCGGGCTCGAGCCACGGCTCGAGGAACGCGTGCTCGCCCGCCGCGCAGCGGATCATCCACTCGACGAGGTCGATGCCCGTGACTTCCTCGGTCACGCCGTGCTCGACCTGCAGGCGTGTGTTCACCTCGAGAAAGAAGAACTCATCGCGCTCGGCGTCGTAGAGGAACTCCACGGTCCCCGCCGAGCGGTAGCGGACAGCGGCCGCGAGCCGCACGGCACACTCGCTGAGGCGCGAGCGGGCGCTCGCGGGCAGGCCGGGCGCCGGGGTCTCCTCGATCACTTTCTGGTTGCGACGCTGCAGCGAACAGTCGCGCTCGCCCAGGGGCACGATGCGCCCCGAGCCGTCGCCGAAGATCTGCACCTCGATGTGGCGCGCGCACGCGATGAACCGCTCGAGATACACGCCCGACTCGGCGAAATGGCTCGCCGCGAGGCGCGCCACCAGCGGAAACGACTCCTCGAGCTGCGCGCCGTCGCCGCAGACGCGCAGGCCGATCCCGCCGCCGCCCGCGGTCGCCTTGAGCATGAGCGGGAAGCCCAAGCGCGCGGCCGCGGCGAGCGCCGCCGGCAGGTCGGCGAGGATGCCCGTTCCGGGCAGGAGCGGTACCCCGGCGCTGCGCGCGAGCTCGCGTGCCGTGTGCTTGAGACCGAACGCGTGAATCTGCGCGGCGGTGGGGCCGATGAAGGCGATGCCTGCCGCGGCGCAGCGCTCGGCGAACTGAGCGTTCTCGCTCAGGAAGCCGTAGCCGGGGTGGATCGCCTGCGCTCCGGTCGCACGCGCCGCGGCGATGATGGCCGCCGCATCGAGGTAGCTGGCTGCGGCGGCTCCCTCCCCGATGCACACGGCCTCGTCGGCGTCGCGCACATGGAGCGAACCGGCGTCCGCCTCGGAGTACACGGCGACCGAGCCGATGCCGAGCCGCTTGAGCGTGCGGGCGATTCGTCGCGCGATCGCGCCCCGGTTGGCGATCAGGACCCGGGTGAACACGCGATGATGACTCGAAGCGGCGTCGGATTGAACGCGTTGCAGGGATTGTTGATCTGCGGGCAGTTGGAGATCACCGCGGTGAGATCCATCTCGGCGAGCAGGTCGACGTAGAGCCCGGGGGCGGAGATCCCATCGACGATGCCGAGCGTGCCATCCGCCTCGACCGGAACGTTCATGAACCAGTTGATATTCGACACCATGTCGCGCTTGCCGCGGCCGTGGCGCGAATTCGCATGGAGGAAATTCTCCACGCAGGCGTGATGGGACTTGGTGTGATGCCCGTAGCGCAGCGTGTTGCTCTCGCAGCTGCAGGCACCGCCAATCGTGTCGTGACGGGCGACCGGCGTCGCGATGACGCGCGCCATGGGTCGCCCCTCGTTCGAGTAGAGCATCGAGCCGGCGCGCAGATAGATGCCCGCCTGCGCGGCGATAGTGTCCTGCGCACTGTAGCGCTCGGCATCGTCGCCGAGTGCGTAGAGCAGAAAATCCGCCGACTGGTTGCCCTCGAGGTCGATGATGCGCAGCGTCTCGCCCCGGCGCACGAGGTGATCCCAGGGCGCGCGCGCCGGAACGATCTCATCGATGAGGATGCGGCCGGGCAGACTCGAGAGTGCAGGGTCGTTCATCGCGGTCGTTCTCGATCGTAGCTTGAGTGGGCGCGGAGGTGTTCGCGGCATGCCCGTTCAGCGCCGGAAGTACTCCTCGACATTGAGATAGGCGCGCAGCGCCTCGGGCGTCGCGTTGCGGATCGCGTCGTCCTCCGCCGTGACGGATCCACGCCACGCGCTCGCGCGCACGGGCGTGACGCTGTAGTGCGCGCGCGGATCGAGCACGTGCGGACAGTTGGCGAGCACGACGATCACGTCCATCTCGGCGCGCAGCACGAGTGAGCGCCCGGGAGGGAAGGGGCCATGGTCGAGCTCGGTCGCGCCGTTTGCGGCGATGCGCACGCCCTTGAACCAGTTGATGCAGGGGTGCACGTCCTTGCGCCCGAGGCCGAATTTGGCGGCGCCCAGCACCAGCCGATCGCGCGCGTTCGGCTGTGCGCTCCAGTTGGCGCCGTTGCCGTATTTGCGGGCGTTGCTCGCCTCGTTGGAGGCGCCGCAGAACACATCGTGCGTGCCGGCGCGATCCTCGAGGATGCTCATGAGCACGCGGCCCATGTCCGAAAGCAGCAGCCTGCCGGCGCAGAGATACGCGTTCCACTGCACTTTGATGGTGTCGGCGACGTTGAGCCGCTCGACCGGACGCTCGGCGTTGAAGACGAGCATCGAGACGCACGCATCGCCGTGACGGTCCTCGAGCCGCAGGCGTGCGCCGCGCTTGAGCTCTTTCGCACCGTACCCGCCACCCGCGAGCGTCTCCTCCCACAGCATCTGCGCCGGTGCAACCCCCGGGGGCGGCTCGGCCACCGCTGTCGCCGGCACGGTGGGCATCGCCTCCACGCGAGTGCCGCCCATGGCGCGCGCATGCGCCTGGGCGGCGCGCGGATCGGCGGTGTCCGGTGCGCTCACGGGGAGCTCCGCCGCGACGGTGCGCTCGGTGCGCTCAGCTCGGCCGCGCCGTGCGAGTGCAGCGGCGGCAGGAGCGCCGTGGTCGTCACGAGCTTCAGCTGCTGCACGCCGCGCACCTTGCGCAGCGCATCGCACAGTGCCTGCAGGCGCTGCGAGGGACCCTGCACGAGCAGCACCTCGAGGGACTGATCGGACTCGAGCAGCACGTGCTGCGAGGAGATCACCTCGGTCACGAAGGCGGACTGGATCTGCGCCAGGGCCTGACGGACCCGACCGCTCTCGGCCCGGTAGATGAGCGTGATGGTGCCCGCGAGGACCGCATCCGCGAGCCCCTCGCTGTGCTCCGCGAGGGCGTGGCGGATGAGCTCGGCGATCATCTGTGATCGGCTGGGGAGCTCGCGCTCGCGCACCATCTCGTCGAGCTCGGCGAGCAACTCGCTCGGCAGGCTCACGCTCAGACGCGCGAGCTCGTGCACATTCGCTTCCCTCACGCCTCCTCCGTTATTACCAATTTCGATATTAGTAATACTGATCGCCGGACAGCCTGTCAAGCGCCGCGCGCGCGACCGCGCGCGGCGGGCGAGGGAGCGAAAATCACATCGGCGCCGGACCCTTGAGCTCGAGACGGAACCCCGGCTTGTCGAGCACGAATTCCGCGGCCGCCGGCCGGCGCGTGAGCGCGCCCAAGAGCTTGAGCAACGGGCGCGCGTCGGGGTTGTAGCGATGCGCGGCAGGCACCGCCGTCCGCATCGCGTTCACCTGCTCGGCGGGCATCACCGCGCGCAACAGGAATTCCTCGTCGCTCAAGGAGGCGGGGAAGCGGCGGCGCAGCTCCGCGAGGGCGGGCGGAGGGGGTTCGGCGAGGAGCTCGCGGGCGCGCGGCCGGTCGAGGATGCGCTGCTTCACCTCGGGGTCGACCGGGGCGGTGGGGTGGCCGAAGCGGCCGATCACGTAGCGGATCACTTGATCGGGCACATTGCCGTAGCGCTCCTCGCCGATGACGTTGAACAGCGCCTGCGTGCAGACGATCTGCGGGAACGGGGTGACCATGATCGGGAAGCCGAGCTCCGCGCGCACGCGAATCGTCTCCTCGATCACCGCGGGCAGGCGGGCCTCGAGCTTGAGCTCCGCGAGCTGGCGCCGCGTGGTCGTGATCGCGCCACCCGGAAGCTGATGGCGCAGATACGCGGCGTCGTACTCCTGCGGCGTCCCGGCCGCCAGCCCCTCGGCGCTCGCGAGCCGTGAGAAATAATCGGTGGCGCGCGCGAGCAGGCGCTCGTCGATCGCAACGGTGTGCCCATGCTCGCGGAGGTTTGCGACGACGCGCAGAGCCGCGGGGAGCGAGGTGCCGTTCGCCAGGGGGCCCAAGGCGACGTGCAGCACCTCGACGCCGAGCTCGGCCGCCGCCATGTAGGTGAGCGGCGCGAGTCCGATCGTGCAGTGGGAGTGCAGCTCGAGCGGTTTTCCGGCAAGGCGCGCGCGCACCGCCGGGATGAGCGTGCGCGCACGCTCGGGCGTGAGGAGCCCGGTCGGATCTTTGATGTAAAGCCGGGTCACATCCGCCGAAGCGGCGAGCGCGGCGGCGAGATTCGCGTAGAGCTGATCGTCGTGCACGCGGCTCACCGTGTAGGTGAGGCCTGCGAGCACCTCCCCGCCGGCCGCGCGGATGATCCGCGCCGCATCGAGCAGCGCCGGCAGATCGTGCATCGGATCGATGAGGGCGAAACGGCGGATGCCGTTCTCCACCAGACAGCGGTAGACGAGCTGCATGAACTCCCGGCTCGAGGTCTCCCAGGAGATGAAGCGGAAGCCCGTGGTGATGAACTGCAGCGGCGTGTCCGGCGCCGCCGCGCGCATCGCGCGGATGAGCGCCCAGGGATCCTCGCGGTGCACGCGCACCGCGACGCCCATGTGCGTGCTCGAGGTGAAGTCGATCGCGTGGAGCCCCATGCGATCGAGGACGGGCGCGATCTCGAGGATCTGCGCCGTGCGCAGCCCCGTCGCCCCCCAGATGCTCTGGTTGCCGTCGCGAATCGATACGTCGACGAGCTTCAGATGCGCCATGAGCGCTCCGCAGTGAAGTCCCGCGCTGGCCGCGGCGAGCGCATGATCGCGCGGATTGCGCCCGGCGGCGAGTATCCCGAGCCGCGCCTGTACAGCGCGAGCGACGAACGGTACCGTTCACTCGCGCGCAGGCTTCGGGGGGAGAGGAGCTATGACAGATCGAGGTTCGAAGCACACCGAGCTCTGTGGAGCGTTCGCCGATCGCATCGAGGTGCGCGGGCGCGATCTGGTGAACGAGCTCATGGGCAAGCTCACCTTCACGCAGATGTTTCTGTTCCATCTGCTCGGCAGGACGCCCACCGCACTGCAGCTCGCCGTGACCGACGCCGTGCTGGTAACGATCATGGAGCATGGTCTGGTGCCCTCGGCGATTGCGGCGCGGCTCACCTTCCTCGGGGCGCCCGAGTCCTACCAGGGGGCGATCGCCGCGGGCCTCCTCGGCGTGGGCGATCGCTTCGCGGGCACGGCGAGTCAGTGCGGGGAACTCCTCGATCGGATTCTCGCGGCCCCGCCGGCGGAGCGCGGCGCTGCGGCCGTGACGATCGTCGAGGAGTTCCGCCGCGAGCGACGCGCCTTGCCGGGGTTCGGGCACCCGACCCATCGCTCGGGGGATCCGCGCGTGCCGCGCCTCCTGCAGATCGCGCGCGAGAACGGTGCCGCCGGGGATTATATCGATGCGCTCTCCGCGCTCGAGTCGGCGGTCGCACGGGTCCTCGGTCGCACGCTCCCGACCAACGTGAGTGCCGCGATTGCCGTGGTCCTCCGCGAGGCCGAGCTGCCGAGCGCCGCGATGCGCGGCATCGTGCTCACGGCGCGCTGCGCGGGGCTCGTCGGGCACGTGAGCGAGGAGCAGCGCGAGCCGGCCGCGGAGGCCATGTGGCAGGCGATCGAGCGCGAGGTGCCGTACCGCCCGCCGGGGAAGTGAGGGCCGACTCGACCGCGCTCACGGATTGCGGTATTGATGGCTCAACACGGCCGCCGTGCGAGGGCGGCCGGAACGAGGGGGCGAGCGCGATGGCGAGAAAGGGCATCTTTACCTACGAGAACGGCCTGCTCGTGCTGCTCGGGCTCGCCTTCGGCATCGCCTATTTCGACCGCAACTCGGCGAGCATCCTCGTTCCGTTCATCGAGAGCGATCTGCACCTGAGCAACACCGAGACCGGATTCATCGGCTCGGGGCTCTCGATCACCTGGGCGCTCGGCGCCTATCTGATCGCGCGCTGGTCGGATGCGAGCGGCGTGCGCAAGCCCTTCCTGCTCGGATTCCTGCTCATCTTCTCGCTCTGCTCGTTCATCTCCGGGCTCGCTCCCTCCTTCGGCGTGCTGCTCGCCTCGCGCATGGTGATGGGTGCGGTGGAGGGGCCGTTCCTGCCGGTCTGCTTGGCGATCATGGCGGTGGAGTCCTCCGAGCACCGCCGCGGGGTGAACGCCGGGCTCATGCAGAACTTCTTCGCTTCGATCCTGGGCCAGAGCCTCGCACCGCTCCTGCTGGTGCCGCTCGCCGAGCACTTCGGCTGGCGCGCGGCGTTTTACATTGCCGGCATTCCGGGGCTGCTGTGCACGCTCGCCGTGTGGCTGTGGGTGCGTGAGCCGGACAGGGCCGCGCAGGCCGCCCTCGACACGGAGGGTGTCGGCGGACGCGGCGCGCGCATGGGCCTCCTCGCGATGCTCGGTGTGCGCAACATCTTTCTCTGCTGCGCCATCTCCGTGTTCATGGTCACCTGGCTCGTGATGGGCTGGACGTTCCTGCCGAAGTTCTTCACCGACTACCGCCATCTATCCCCGGATATCATGAGCTACGTGATGACCGCGCTCGGCGTGTCCTCGGCGCTCTCCGCGTTCCTGGTCCCGGCGATCTCCGATCGGCTGGGACGCAGACCCGTCATGATCGTGTTCTGCTTGATCGGAGCGCTCTCGCCGCTCGCGGCGCTCTACTATCAGGGCTCCGCCGTCGTGATGGGCGCGTTCATGTTCATCGGCTGGCTCGCGTGCGGGACCTTCCCGCTATTCATGGGCGTGATTCCGGGGGAGACCATCTCGCGGCGCTACTCGGCGACTGCGATGGGCCTCGTCGTTTGCACCGGTGAGGTGGTCGGGGGATTCGCCGTCACCTCCCTCGCAGGCAAGCTCGCGGACCTGTGGACGCTCGCCGTTCCGGTTCTGATCCAAGCCGGCTGCGCGATCATGGGCGGAGTGCTCTGCCTTGCGCTCATCGAGACGGCGCCGGTGCGCGTGCGCACGGCTCAGGCGCACCGCCTGGCGGCGGATGCGCTGCGCCGCGAGGTGAGTTGATTGCGGCGCTACGCGGACGGAGCTTGCGCGAGCGCGAGGCGACGCAGGTACGCAATGCGTGCGAGCGCCGGTGGATGCGAGTCGTAGAACGCCGAGGAGATGGGATCCGGGGTGAGCGTGGTGGCGTTGTCGCGATAGAGCTTGACCAGCGCGGTGGCGAGCTGCGAGGCGCTTGCGTAGCGCGCCGCGAAGCGGTCCGCGGCGAATTCGTGGTGGCGCGACCAGAGCGTCTCGAGCGGGGTGAGGAAGAACGTGAACACCGGCGCGACCAGCATGAACAGGAGCAGCGCCGCGTGCGCCGAGGGAACCTCGACTCCAAGGGCCGTGTAGAACTGCGGCAGCCGGGCGAGCAGGGCAAGCAGCGCAAGTCCCCCGAGCGCACCGGCGGCCATGACCGTGAGCCGCTTCGCGACGTGGCGCAGGCGGAAATGACCGAGCTCGTGAGCGAGCACGGCTTCGATCTCGGCGCCGGCGAGCCGCCCGATGAGCGAGTCGAAGAACACGATGCGCTTGTTGCGGCCGAGACCGGTGAAGTAGGCGTTGCCGTGGGCCGTGCGCCGTGAGCTGTCGACCACGAACACACCCTTGGCGGTGAAACCGCAGCGCTCGAGCAGCGCCTCGATGCGCGCCTTGAGTGCAGCGTCGCTCAAGGGGCTGAAGCGGTTGAACAGCGGCGCGATGAAGGCGGGCCACGCCCAGCTGATCGCGGCGGAGAGGCAGATCCAGACGAGCCAGGCGTAGAGCCACCACCGGCTCCCCGCGCGCTGCATCAGCGCGAGCACCGCGAGCAGCAGCGGACCCCCGATGAGCAGCGCGAGCACGATGCCCTTGAGGCGATCGAGGGCGAAGGTGGCGAGCGTGGTTCGGTTGAAGCCGAAAGCGGCCTCGACGCGGAAGGTCCGCCAGAGCGAGAACGGCGTGCCGAGCGCACCGAGCAAGGCGAGGACGCTCGCGATCACGAGCGCCCCGTGCCAGGGCTCCGTGGCCAGGACCTTCCGCCACAGCGCATCGAGCGCCGAGATGCCTCCGCCCACGGTGAGCGCGAGGAGCGCGACGGCATCGATCACGGCCTCGATCCGCCCGAGCCGTACGCGCGCCACGCAGTAGTCGGCCGCCTTCTGATGCTCCGGCAGCGCCACCTCGGCCGCGAACGGCTCCGGGACACGCTCGCGATGCGCGCGTGCCGCGGCAATCTGGCGCGACGCGAGCCACCAGCGCACCGCGAGCCCGAGACCGAGCGCAACGAGAAAAGCCGCACCGATTGGCCGCATCGGGGTGAGCATATCAGGCACACCCGGCACCGGGGATGCAGCCGCCTCCGCGGCGCTCGCCTCATCGCTCGTTGGCGCTCGTCCACCTTACCGAGCGCAGCGTCTGGGCAACGACCTGATCGAGGCCCAACTCACTGTGTCCGAGCACGGCGAGCGCGCCGTGCGGCGCCGGTACCAGCACGCCCGAGTAGCCGTGCTCGCTGAAGTGCTGCTCGCGCCGCACGTGCTCGGTGGGGAGAATCATGACGGTGAAGCGGCCGCGCGCGGTGCGCACGACGAGGTGCGGAACGTAGTGGCCGCGGAACCAGCAGCTCCGTGCGTAGACGACATCGTCGCCGCCGACGAGCGCCACTCCCGAGCGGGCGAGGATTGCGGCTACGACGACCGGTGCGGGGCGCGCGGTGCTCGACCAGCTCTGCGGCTCGTCCTCGACGTGCTTGACGACATCGGCGGCGAGACTCGGGCTCGGGTGCGCGCTCCAGAGCAGCGCGCCGGCCGCGACCGCGAGGAGCACGCTCGCGGCGAGTGCCCAGCGCGCGGGCCTCGCGATACGAGATTGCGCGTGAGCCCGCGCTCGGCGGGCATTCCCGATGCGCATCACCGTCGCGCGCGCGGCGGTGGCGACAGCGGCCGCGGGTGCGTTGCCCGAAACGGGGACAGGCAGCTCGAGCGCGCGGCGCACGTCGCGATCGAGCGCGGTCATCTCGCGCTGAAAGGCAGCGCATGCGGGGCACCCACGCAGATGCTCGAGGAGCGCCGGTGCGAGCGACTGCGGCTCTGCGCCGAACGCGAGGCGGGCCTCGGAACAGTTCACGGCGAGCCCTCCACGGAGTCCTCCGGGGCGGGCGTGAGTCCGTAGAGCGTGCGCAGCTTGTTGCGCGCGCGGAAGAGGCGGCTCAGCACGGCCGTGCTCGAGAGCTCGAGCTCCTGGGCAATCTCCTGGCAGGAGAACCCGCCGAGCACCTGCATCACGAGTGGGATGCGATACTCCTCGGGCAGCTTCAGGATCGCGAGCTTGAGGTCGAGCAGCTCGCTCCCGCAGGCGGCGAGAGCGCCGTCCTCCGCGGCGATCGCATCTTGCAAGTTCGTCGTCTCCAGCCGTTTGCGCTCGTAGAGCCGCGCGTGCTCCCGGCGCACGATCCTCAGGAGCCAGGCCCGCGCGGCGCTCCGGTCCCGCAGCGCCTCGCGCGCTCGCCACGCCCGCAACAGCGCCTCCTGCACCACGTCCTCGGCGAGCGCGCGATCGCGACTGAGCCAGTACGCGAAGCGCACCAGCTCCGGGCGCAGGCTCTCGATCAAGCCGGCAGTCGGGTCCTCCGCCTGTTGGCGCTCGAGGGGCATGCTCACCGTGAGGGAGACCGGGGGATCGGGTGGAATATTGCGCATGGGGGAGCGCTCGCGCCTGGCGGGCGATGATACGCTCCTGCCCGCGGCGCGCGATTTCACTTTTCACCGAACGCCGCAATACGTGCCGGGGTTCTCCGGTCTCCTTAGTTTCGTAGGCGCGCGTGATCGGCCGCTCTCGGGTCCGCACGCGCAGGTACCCACCAACACCCGTTCGAGGAGTCAAGACCAATGCAAACGAAGAAGCTCGGTGGCGCAGCCATCGCGACGGCCGCGGCGCTGCTGTTCGGCGCGCTCACCGTCAGCACCGCAAGTGCTGCGGCGGCGACCGTCAAGTGCGTGGGCGTCAATTCGTGCAAGGGGCAGTCGGCCTGCAAGTCGGCCCAGCATGCCTGCAAGGGCATGAACTCGTGCAAGGGACAAGGGTTCCTGCAGCTCACCAAGGCGCAGTGCAATGCCGCGAAGGCCAAGGCCAAAGAGGCGAGCTGAGCTCGCGGTCGCAGGGCGGCGGGCCGCGGCTGTGCGGTCCGCCGCCGCCCCCAGATCGCGGGGCGTGATGGCCGGCAGGAGCCCCTGATGAGCAATTCGGCGGCGAGCGCGGTGCGCGGATTCGGACTCGGCCTGCGGAGCGAGCACTACGGAGCGGTGCTCGCCGAGCGCCCGCGCATCGATTGGCTCGAAGTGCTGAGCGAGAACTATCTCCTGCCCGGGGGCAAGCCGCTTCACTATCTCGAGCGCATCCGCGAGCGCTACCCGCTCGTCATGCACGGGGTGTCGCTCTCGATCGGGAGTGCCTCGCGGCTCGATCGCGGCTACCTGAGGGCGCTCAAGGGGCTCGCGGCGCGCTTCGAGCCGGCCTGGATCTCCGACCACCTCTGCTGGACCGGGATCGAGGGCATCAACCTGCACGATCTGCTGCCGCTGCCGTACACGGAGGAGGCGCTGCGCCACGTTGTGCGCCGCGTGCGCGAGGTGCAGGACTTTCTCGGGCGGCGCATCCTGATCGAGAACGTCTCGAGCTACCTCGCCTTCGCCTGCTCGCAGATGACCGAGTGGGACTTTCTTGCGCGGCTCGCCGAGGAGGCCGATTGCGAGATCCTGCTCGATGTGAACAATATCTACGTGAGCAGCGTCAACCACGGCTTCGACCCGCTCGCGTATCTCGAGGCGCTGCCATTGCAACGGGTGCGGCAGTTCCACCTCGCCGGTCACAGCGACCGCGGAGGCTTCATCGTCGACACCCACGATGCGCCGGTCGCCGAGCCGGTGTGGACTCTGTACGCCGCCGCGGTCGCCCGCTTCGGGAACGTGCCCGCGATGATCGAGCGCGATGCGCGCATTCCGCCGCTCGGCGAGCTCGTGGCCGAGCTCGATCGAGCCCGGGCGGTCGCGGGCGCGGCGCTCGCCCGGGCGGCCTGAGGATGCGCCTCGCGCAGCTCCAACGCGCTTTTCAGGCCCATGTGCTGAGCGGCAGCAACGCGATCGGCGCGCACGTCGCGCCCGCTCGGGGCGCTGAGACGGCAATGCGCCTCGCGGTCTACGCGGAGGGCTACGACGCGCGGCTCGTCGAGGCGCTCGCGGTGACCTATCCGGCACTCGAGCGCGCCCTCGGGCAAGAGCGCTTCGCCGACTGCGTGCGCGCGCTCGCGCACCGCAGGCCTTCCAGATTCTTCTCGGTGCGTCGCTACGGGCGCGAGCTCGCCGAGCTCCTCGAGGGCGAGCTGCCCGGCGCGCGCGGTCGTGGCGCCGCCGAGCTCGCGCGCTTCGAGTGGGCGCTCGCCGAGGCCTTCGACGCGGCGGACGCGCGGCCGCTTGCAGCGCAGGATCTCGAGCACATCGATCCGTCGCGGTGGGCCGGATTGCGATTCGAGCTCGTGCCCGGCAGCCAGACGCTTTCGCTCGCCACGAATGCGGTGTGCTGGTGGCAGGCGGCCGCGCACGACCGTGCGCCGCCCGCGCGCTGGCGGGCCGGACGCTCCTCGATGTGGCTCATCTGGCGGCGCGAGCTCGCGGTCTACTTCAGACGGCTCGCGCAGGAGGAGGCGCGGGCGCTCGCGGCGCTGCGCTCGGGGGCGAGCTTCGGGGCGCTGTGCGCACAGCTCGCCCGGTGCGCTCCCGCGGCGAGCGCGTCGCTGCGCGCCGCGACGCTGCTCAAGAGATGGCTCGGCGAGGGAATTCTCGTCGCACCGGGCGCGGGGCTATCGCGGCGAGCGCGCCTGCGCCCGCGGCCGTAGGATCGCCGCGCGCTCCGCGGCGAGCGGTGCATCGTCGCGCAGTGTGACGCTCGCACCGTCCGGCACGATGCCCAGGCGGCGCCAGAGCCGCGGCAGATCGGTCGTCACCGGCTGGTCTTTCATCTCGGCGTAAAGATCCTCGAGCACGCCGGTTCCGACGGCGCGATCGCCGACCGTGAGCACGCGCCCGATGGGCCAGTCGGTGGCGAGGCCGCCGCTTGCGCGCAGGATCGCCTGCAGCGCGTCCTCGAGCCCAAGCCGATCGCCCGTCGCTTCCCGGATGCGCAGATCCGCGAGCAGACAGAAGAGCGCACCGCCCCAGTAGGTGCGACCCCAGGTGTGGGTGTTGTCGAGGCCCCGATCGCCGGGCTCGGGCAGCCCCTTCGGCATCGAGCGCACGTCCTCCGACCAAACGTCGAGCGGCGAGCGATTGTGAGCCTGTGCGCGCTCGACCCCCTCGACGTAGGTTGCCAGACCCTCGGAGAGCCAAGCGTGCTCAGCGCCCACGTCGGGCAGCGCGAGGTGCGTCATCTCGTGCACGAGCACCCAGTCGTCGCGGAGTGCGGCATCGCTCACCGCGCGGCCGACGCGCACCACGATGAGCGCCCGCGGCTGTCCAAAGGTGGTGCCGCCGCGCACGCGATCGCCGGGCACAGGGACCACGACCAGCCGCAGCGCGGTGACCGGAAAGCGCCCGTAGTAGGCGCTCACGATCCGCATCGAGCGCTCGATCCAGTCGAGGAGCGGCGCGCTCCCGCCGCTGAACTGCGCGGCATCGAGCGAGAGTCGCAGCGCAACGCCGCCCACGTGCATCGTCTGCGCGGACGGGGGCAACGGACGCGCCGGGGGCATTGCAGCCGCGCTGCCGAAGCGCGGGTGAGCGAGCGCCACGGCGATGAGCGCGAGCGGTAGCGCCGAGCGCGCGCGACCACGGCGCGCGACCCAGCGCCAGGCGAAGTACACGGGCACGCCGAGCGCGACGATTGCAAGACCCGGCCAGGTGTAGCGCGGCTTGACGAGCAGCAGATCGACTGCGATGGCGGCCGTCATGAGCACGTAGAGCGCGGGCAGCCACGGATACCCGGGCACGCGCACCGGACGCGGAAGCTGCGGCCGGCGCAGCCGCAGCGCGAACAGGCTCAACCCGGTGAGCACGTAGAACAGCAGCGCCGCGAAGATGACGTAGTCGAGAAGCTGACTGTAGGTCCCCGAGACGCAGAGCACGCATGTCCATACCGCCTGCAGCCCGAGCGCCGGCGCCGGGGTCTGGTAGCGCGGGTGCAACGCGCTCACCTTGCGGAAAAACAGCCCATCGCGTGCCATCGCGTAATAGACGCGCGCTCCCGCGAGGATCAGGCCGTTGTTGCAGCCGAATGTCGCGATCATGATGGCGGCTGCCATGAGCGCGAGCCCCGGGCCGCCCAGGGCGGCCTGCAGGACGGCCGTGGCGACGCGATCCTGCGGCGCTGAGGCGATGCCGGCGAGCGGCAGCACGCTCAAGTAAGCGAGGTTGGCGAGCAGGTATAGCACCGTGACCGTGAGCACACCCGCGCCCATCGCGAACGGCAGGTCGCGCCGCGGCTCTTTGAGCTCTCCCGATGCGAAGCCCACGTTGTTCCACGCGTCCATCGCGAAGAGCGCGCCCACCATCGCGGCACCGAGCAGAGGCAGCAGCGCGAGATGTGCACCCCCGGCAGGCCAGAAGTGCGCACCGAAATTCGCACCGATCGCCCGCGCATTGCGCCCGATGGTGAGTCCCACGAGAATCAGTGCCGCGAGCGAGACCACCTTGAGCGTGGTGAGCGAGGTTTGAATCAGCGCGGCGGTGCGCACGCCGCGCGCGTTCACGAGCGTGAGCACCACCACCGAGGCCATTGCGAGCAGCCGCTGGGGGGAGAGGCCGACTTCGATCGGGCCGCTCGGCAGGTGGACGGTGAATCCGAGGAATACCGTGGGGGAAAGGGCGGGCAGGAACACGGCGGTGAAGCGCGCGAAGGCGACCGCGACCGCTGCGATCGTGCCCGTCTGGATCACCATGAAGACGGTCCACCCGTAGAGATAGCCGAACAGCGGCGAGATGCCTTCGCGCAGGTACACGTACTGGCCGCCGGCCGTGGGGAACGCGGCCGCGAGCTCCCCGTATGTGAGTGCGCCCATCACCGTCGTGACTCCGGCTGCGAGCCACACGGCGAGCAGCAGCCCCGGGGAGCCCAGCTGGCGCGCGATGTCCGCAGAGACGATGAATATCCCCGAGCCGACCATCGAGCCCACGACGAGTGCGGTCGCATCGAGCCGCGTGATCGCCTTGACGAAGCCGGCCGGCTGAGCCTCGGTACTCATGAGCGCAGGCTACCCAAGGTCAGAACTCGGCGCGTTCGCCGGGTCGCGGAAGGCGCCGCGGAGCAGGTGTGGGCCGAGTTCGCCCACGGAGCGGCAGCCGAGGTGCCCGAGCGTCCGATCGATCTCGATGGTGAGCATCTCGAGCGCCCGGCGCGCCCCGGGCTCCCCGGCCGCGATCAGTCCGTAGAGTGTGGCACGGCCCAGCATCACCGCATGCGCGCCGAGCGCGAGCGCCTTCACCACGTCCGTGCCGCGCCGGAAGCCGCCATCGATGAGGATCGTCAGGCGCTTGCCGACCGCCGCGGCAATCTGCGGCAGCACCTCGATCGGGGAGACGCAGTAATCGAGCTGCCGGCCGCCGTGGTTGGTGAGCACGATGCCGTCGCAGCCGAGCTCGGCGGCGCGCCGCGCGTCCTCGACGCTGAGCACGCCCTTGAGGAGGAGCCGGCCGCGCCAGAGGCCGCGGAGCCAGCCGATGTCCTCCCAGGTGATGGACGGGGCGAACAGCCGTGGAATCACCGTGCTGCCCCCGAGCGCGCTCGCGCCTCCCGGTGGCAGGAAGGGAGCGAGGTTCTCGAAGCGCGGGACCCCGTGTCGCACGAGCACCCGGTAGAGCCAGCGCGGATGGTGCAGGGCGCCGAGGAGATTGGAGAACGTTGGCTTTCCGGGCCGACGGTAGTTGCTTCGATCCCACTCCCGGGAGCCGAAGACGTTGGCATCGGTCGTGAACACGAGGGCCTCGTATCCCGCGGACTGGGCACGTGCGACGATGCTCTCGGCCGCCTTGCGATCCTGCATCACGTAGAGCTGCATCCACAGCCGCCCGCCCGCTTGGGCGGCGACCTGCTCGAGCGCGACGGTCGAGACCGTGCTCAGGCAGAAGGGGATGCCGACGCTCGCAGCCGCGCGCGCGAGCGCAATGTCCCCGCGCGGGTAGAGCACCCCGTTGCCGCCGGTCGGTGCGATCACGAGGGGGAGCGGGGACTCGCGCCCGAAGAGGGTGATGCGCGGGTGGCGTTGCGTCGTATCGACGAGCGTGCGCGGCACGAAGCGCAGCTCCTCGAGCGCCGCGCGGTTGCGCCGCAGGGTCGCCTCGTCCTCGGCGCCGCCCTCGACGTACTCGAAGACGAAGTTCGGAAGCGTGCGGCGCGCGATCTCGCGCAGGTCGCCGATATTGAGCGCGCGCGATGGATCGAAGCCGCGGAACGGTCGGCGTCTCCACGGCATGGCGTTCCCCCCTCCCGTTTCGAGGCGTGAATGGCGGAGCGCGAGGCTACCAGCTTTTCGCGGCGCTCGGCGGTGCGCGGAGGGCCGCGCAGTGGGCCGCGCTCGCGGCGGATTGCTACACTCCGGGCCCCCGCTCCCGAGAAGGTCCCCCGCCCATGAGACTGCTCCGCTACGGTCCCCGCGGCCGCGAACTGCCGGGGATGCTCGATTCGCAGGGTCGGCTGCGCTCCTTGAGCGGTCGTGTGGCCGACATCGGCCCCGTTGAGCTCGCCCCGCCGGGGCTCGCGGCGCTCGGCGCCATCGATCCCGCGTCCCTCCCGCTGGTCGAGGGCAGCCCGCGCCGTGGCGTGCCGTTCGCCGGCACGCGCAAGTTCGTCGCGATCGGACTCAACTACGCGGATCATGCGGCGGAAGCGAATCATCCGATCCCGGCCGAGCCGGTCGTCTTCTTGAAGGCGATCACGGCGCTGCAGGGTCCCGACGACGAGGTGATGATTCCCCGCGACTCGCGCAAGACCGACTGGGAGGTCGAGCTCGGCGTCGTCATCGGAACTCGTGCGCAATATGTGGAGGAGTCCGCGGCGCTCGAGCATGTCGCGGGCTACGTCGTCGTGAACGATGTCTCGGAGCGCGAGTTCCAGCTGCAGCGCGGCGGAACGTGGGACAAGGGCAAGGGCTGCGATACCTTCGGCCCCGTCGGGCCGTGGCTCGTCACGCGCGATGAGGTTGCCGATCCCCAGCGCCTCGCGCTGTGGCTCGAGGTGAACGGCGAGCGCATGCAAAGCGGCAACACCGCGACCATGATTTTCGGCGTCGCGCACCTCGTGAGCTACGTGAGCCGCTTCATGACACTCGAGCCGGGCGACATCATCACCACGGGCACGCCGCCGGGCGTCGGCAGCGCACGCAAGCCACCGGTGTACCTGAAGCCGGGCGACCGCATGCGGCTCGGTATCGATACGCTCGGCGAGCAGCACCAGCGCGTCGTCGCGTGGCACGGCACGGCGGCGGCATGAAGGCGCCGCGCTCTAAAGCGTGCGGGGCAAGCGCGCTGCTCGCACTCGGCCTCGGCGGCGCGGCCGCGGTGCATGCGCAGTCCGCCGCGCGCCCACCGAGCCCGCCGAGCGCGGATGCGCCGGCGGCGGCCCTCCCGTACGCACCGAGTCTCGACGTGAGCGCGATGGATCGCACGGTCGATCCGTGCGCCGATCTCTATGCCTACGCCTGCGGCGGATGGGAGCGGCTCAATCCGATTCCCGCGGACCAGACGAGTTGGAGCGTCTACGGCAAGCTCGAGGTGGACGTGCGGCGCTATCTCTGGGGCACCCTCGAGCAGCTGGCACGCCCCTCGGCGCTGCGCACGCCCGTCGAGCAGAAGCTCGGCGACTATTTCGCGGCGTGCATGGACGTGGCGGCGATCGAGCGCGCCGGGATCGCACCGCTCAGCGCCGATCTCGCGCGCATCGCGGCGCTTCCCGACAAGCGCGCGATCGGATCCCTGTTGGGGGACCTCGACGATCGGTCGCCCGGTGCGGACATGCTCTTCGGCGAGGACGTGGAGCAGGATGCGCGCGATGCGACGAAGGTCATCGCGGCGATCGACGCAGGCGGGCTCGGGCTCCCCGACCGGGACTACTACGTGAAGACGGATGCGAAATCGGTGGAGATCCGCGAGCGCTATCGAGCGCACGTCGCGCGGATGCTCGAGCTCGCGGGCGAGACCGAGGCGGCCGCACGGGCGGATGCGGCCGTCGTCATGCGCATCGAGACCGCGCTCGCGCGCGCCTCGCTCACCATGGTGGAGAAGCGCGATCCGCATGCGGTGTATCACCGCGAGACGCTCGCCGCGCTCGAGGGACTCGCGCCGCAGCTCGACTGGCGCGGCTACTTCACCGCGAGCGGACTCACCCCCGAGCCCTGGATCAACCTCTCCGAGCCGCGCTTCGTGAGTGAGCTCTCCACGCTCATCGCAACCGAGAGTCTCGCGGACCTGAAGGCCTATCTGCGCTGGGCGCTCATCGACGGGGCGGCGCCGTATCTGGCCTCGCCGTTCGCTGCGCAAGACTTCGCCTTCAATGGCGCCTACCTCCTCGGCGCCAAAGCCGACCGGCCGCGCTGGCAGAAATGCGTGGGCTGGGTGGACCGGGACCTCGGGGAGGCGCTCGGTCAGGAGTTCGTCGCGCGCAACTTCCCGGATGCGACCCGCCGGCGGGTGCTGCGCATGACCGAGCAGATCGAGGCGGCGATGCGCATCCGCATCGAGCGCCTCGCCTGGATGAGCTCGGCCACCAAGCTCCAGGCGCTCGCGAAGCTGCGCGAGGTGCGCAACAAGATCGGCTATCCGCGCCACTGGCGCGACTACTCGACGCTCATCATCGAGCCGCGGGACTTCTTCGGTAACGTCGCGCGGGCCGCGAGCTTCGAATCGCGCCGCGAGGCCGCGAAAATTGGCCGCCCCGTGGACCGGGACGAATGGCAGATCACGCCCGCGACCGTCAATGCGTACTACGATCCGCAGTTGAACGACATCAACTTCCCCGCCGCCGTCCTCATCCCGCCGCTCTTCGATGCGAAGCTCGACGATGCGCCGAACTACGGTGACACCGGCGGCACCATCGGGCACGAGCTCACACACGGCTTCGACGATCAGGGCCGTCAGTTCGACGGCAAGGGGAACCTGCGCAACTGGTGGACGGCACGCGATGCGCGCGAGTTCGCCGAGCACGCGAGCTGCGTGCGCGACCAGTACGCCGGCTACACCGTCGTCGACAACATCAAGATCAACAGCAGCCTCACCGAAGGGGAGGACTTGGCCGACTTGGGTGGGGAGCTGCTCGCGTGGATGGCCTGGCAGCAGCAGACCCGCGGCCGGCATCTCCCCGACCGTGACGGCCTCACGCCCGAGCAGCGCTTCTTCGTCGGATTCGCCCAGTGGGCGTGCACGAACGAGCGGCCCGCGCGGCTGCGCGCCAATGCGATCGTCGATCCGCATTCCCCGGCGCGCTATCGCATCAACGGAGTCGTCGCGAACATGCCGCAGTTCGCCCGCGCGTTCCATTGCCCCGCGAGCGCCCCGCTCGTCAAGCCGCCGAAGAAGGTCTGTACGGTGTGGTAGAAGGCGCGCGCGCCGCGAAGTCGAGGCAGGCCGCGAGCAGCGCCCGCAGCAGTCCGCGCAGCGGCTCGGCAGCCGCGGGGTCGTACGGTGGCGGCCAGGAGCGGGGCTCGACCGGACCGGGTTGCTCGGGAAGGTAGGCGCGGCAGGCGAGCTCCATTTGCACCGCATGGAGCCCCTCTGCCGGCCGGCCGTAGTGGCGGGTGATGTACCCGCCTTTGAATCGCCCATCGATGACGCTTTCGAACCTCGATGCCCGGCAGAGCGCGCCCAAGGCGCGCGCGAGCTCGGGCGCGCAGCTCGCCCCCGCGTTCGTGCCGAGGTTGAGGTGCGGCAGATCGCCCGCGAACAGCCGCGGGATGCGCGAGCGGATGGAATGGCAATCATAGAGCACGAGCGCGCCGTGCCGCTCCCGCAGCCGCACCAGCTCGCGCGCGAGGGCACCATGATAGGGAGCGAAGTAGCGCTCGAGTCGTGCCGCCCGCTCGGTGGCATCGGGCTCGGCGCCCTCACGATAGAGCGCATCGCCGTCGAAGGTTGTGGTCGGACAGAGCTCGGTGGTCGGCCGGCCCGGGTAGAGCGAGACGCCGGAGGGGTCGCGGTTCACATCGATCACCGTGCGCGAGAGGCGCGTGCGCACCACCGTCGCATCGAGCTCGTGCGCGAAGTCGTACAGCCGGTCGACCCAGAAATCGGCATCGCGGCGCGCGAGCCAGCTCGAGAGGATCCGCGGCTCGAGCTCGGGCGGCAGCTCGAGCCCGCTGTGCGGAATGCTGAGCACCAGCGGTGCATCACCGCGCGTGACGGTGAGCCACCGCGGCGCGCTCTCCCCGCTCACTTGGGCACGCGCAGGGGCGATCTCGGACGCATGAGTCATGATAGCGCCGCTCTGGTACCCGGTGCGCGGCGCTATCATGAGCGAGGGGTCCCAAGATGAGTACCTCCGCGACGACGCTTTGGTTCGACACCGCGCTCCTCGAGACCGGCTGGGCGGACCGCGTGCGTCTCGCGCTCGAGGGCGGAGTCATCGCGCGCATCGAGTGCGGGGTGGCACCGGGGCCCGCCGATGAGCGCGGCGCCGTTGCCGTGCCGGGATTGCCGAACGTGCACAGCCACGCATTCCAGCGCGCGATGGCCGGCCTCGCCGAGCGCGCCGGACCGCAGGCGGACAGTTTCTGGAGCTGGCGCCAGGTCATGTACGGGTTTCTCGAGCGGCTGGGGCCCGAGGACGTGGAGACGATCGCCGCGCTCGCTTACATCGAGATGCTCGAGTGCGGCTTCACGCAGGTCGCGGAGTTTCATTATCTGCACCACGCGCCCGACGGCGCTCCGTATGCGAACGCCGGTGAGCTCTGCGCGCGCATCGTTGCGGGCGCGGAGACCGCCGGCATCGGTCTCACGCTCCTGCCGGTGCTGTACGCGCACGGCAACTTCGGCGGCGCGCCGCCGCAGCCCGCGCAGCGGCGCTTCCTCAACGATCCCGCGCGCTTCGCGCGGATCCTCGACTCGGCGCAGGCCGCCGCGCAGGCGCTCGATCATGCGACGGTCGGACTCGCGCTGCACAGCCTGCGTGCCGTCACGCCGGCCGAGCTCGATGCGGCGCTCGCGCTGCGCGGGCAGGGCCCGATCCACATCCACGTGGCCGAGCAGCGCCGCGAGGTCGAGGAGTGCATCGCCTGGTCGGGGCAGCGGCCGCTCGAGTGGCTCCTCGAGCATGCGCCGATCGATGAGCGCTGGTGCCTCATTCATGCGACCCATGCGACGGAGGCGGAGCTGCGCGCAGCGGCGGGGCGCGGTTGCGTGATCGGTCTCTGCCCGCTCACCGAGGCCAATCTCGGCGATGGCGCATTTCACGGCCGGGTCTATCTTGGCGCGGGCGGCCGCATCGGTATCGGCACCGACTCGAACGTCCTCATCGATGCGGCCGAGGAGCTGCGCACGCTCGAGTACTCGCAGCGCCTCGCGACCGAGGAGCGCAACGTGCTCGGCGGGGCCCCGGGAAGCTCGACCGGGCGCACGCTCTTCGAGGCGGCGCTGCGCGGCGGGGGACGCGCGCTCGGAGGCGAACCGGTGCGACTCGCAGCCGGGGCGGATGCGGACATCGTGAGTCTCGAGGCCGAACACCCTGCGCTTGCGGGCCGGCGCGGCGATGAATTGCTCGATGCCTGGATCTTCGCCGCGCGAGCTCCTGTCGTGAGCGCGGTGTGGCGCCGCGGGCGGCGCGTCGTGACTCACGGCGCGCACATCGCACGAGCGGCCGTTGCAAGCCGCTACCGCACCCTCATGCGCAAGTATCTGCGGTGAGCCAGGGCACCACGGCACCCGCAGGCAGCGGCGTGCGTGCGACGTTGAGCAGCAGCGCGAGCAGCGCGTAATAGCCGCACACTGCCGTCAAGTCGACCACCCCGTGCTCCCCGAGCAGCGCGAGCGCCGCGGCGTAGGTCGCGTCGCTCACCGCGTGCCGGGTGTGCAGCTCGAGACAAAACTCGTGCACCACCGCCTCGTCCGGCAACGCTGACTCGGGGCGCATCCCGGCGGCGAGGGCGCGCACGACACGCTCGGAGAGTCCGGCCTGCAGTGCAGCCGGGGCGTGCACGTGCCACTCGTAGCCCTGGCGGTAGTGCCGGGCCGTGATCAGGATCGCGAGCTCGCGCAGCCGCAACGGGATCGCGCTCTCGTAGCGCAGGTACTCCCCGAGACGTTGCGCCCGGTCCAGAAGCTCGGGGCTGCGCAGCATGGGCACGAAGGGTCCGAAGAGCGCGCCGCGGCGCCCGCTCACGAGGGCATCCGCGGCGCGCTGCTGGGCCGCCGTCAACTCATTCGGGGGAATGGGCGGGAGACGATCGGTTTCGATCGGCATGAGACCTCATCGGTGAGGCGTCGCGCGCGCCTCAGAAGTCCCATTCTAGACCACCGAAAACTCCGCGGCTCGCGCCCCACTGCGGCGCAAAGACGCCGATGCCGGTGCCGCTGCGGATCTCGTAGAGCTTGTCGAACAGGTTGATCACATCGAACCGCAGCTCGAGCGCCGTGTCCCCCTCGAGGCGGAAGGTGTGCGTGGCGCCGAGATTCACGACTTGGTAGCTCGGAGTGTGAGCGCCGTTCGGGACGTCGAAACCGTCCGGCAGAACGAGATCATCGCGCAGCCCGGTGCCGAAGATCGCATCGGCGCTCAGGCGCGTCCCGTGCCACTCGTAGGCGACGCCTCCGGAGGCGGACACCCGCTCCTCGTGGTCGAGGTGGATGTAGTTGTCCTCGATGAAGGCGAGCTGCGGGGCGGTGAAGTTGAACTGCGAGGACTCCACATCCTTGCCCTTGGCGGACTGGAATGCGAGATTTCCGTAGACGGAGAACGCATGCATGACGTAGTTCTCCGTGAACTCGATCCCCCCGATGCGACCGTAGCGGTAGTTGAATGGCGTGAGGATGATCGGTGCGCCGAACTGACCCTCATCGATGAGGTTCTGCGAGGTCTCCCCGTACGCGTCCACCCCAAGCGTGAGCGCTTTGCCGAGGAGCTTCTGCTGCACGCCGAAGTCGTAGTAATCCGCACGCTCGGCGAAGGGTGCCGTGTCCTCGGTCACCGACCCGGGCGGCAGCGCCGTCGTGTTGGCGAACTTGGCGAACGTCTCACTCCCGATCAGCTCGAAGGGCGGCGGGGTGAAATAGCGTGAGTACCCCCCGTGCACCGTCGTGTCCGAGGCGAACTCCCACACGAAGTTCACCCGTGGGCTCGTCTGGCTGCCGCTCGAGTACGCGCTGTAGTGGTCGAAGCGCACCCCGTAATTGAGAGTGAAGCCCGAGAACATCTTCCATTCATCCTGCAGGTACGCGCTTTCGATCTCCTGGGTCTGATTGCCGTTGTCCTCGATGTATTCCGGTGTGTCGCTCGTCTGCACGCCGAGCGAATCGATCGGCAGCACCCCGGAGGTGGTGTTGCTCGTCGAGCCGTCATGCTGAAGGTAGAAGCCCGCGCGCAGCGTGTGCGCGGTGTCGAGCTGGTAGGAGCCGTCGGTCTGCCAGGCGAGTGCGGTATCGGACTTGAAGGCATCCTGGGCGATGCCGTTGTAGAGCAGGTCGCCCGTCCAGTCGGGCTGGAAGTGCAGGCTGGTGTAGCGCGCGGAGAGAGAGCTCTGCCAGTTGAGATCACCGGCGGAGTGCTGCCAGCTGAAGATTCCGTACTGCGTGAGCTCGTGCTGGCTCTCATTGAGATCGTCGCTCAAGTAGTCGGTTTGACCGTTCACATCGAGGCCGAGCGGGGGCTCGAGTCCGCGCTGGTTCGGGATCTGGAACTCATCGTCCGAGGTGCCGACGATCACCGCGACGCGATCCGTCGGATCGAGAATGTCCTCGAAGTATCCGAACCCGTGCCCCTGGGTGGAGTGATCGTGGAGGGGATTGGAGCTGCCGTCGGGGGATTCGATGCCCAAGTCGTTCTTGAGCATATCGCCCGTCAGGTAATAGCTGAAGTTGCCGGCACCGGCGCCGTACTCGAAGGAGGGCTGGACCGTGTCGTGGCTGCCACCGTAAAGCGACACATACCCACCGGGGGCGAGCAGTCCGCTATTTGTCGTGAGGTCGATGATGCCCGCGGTGCGCAGCCCGTACTCCGCCGGCAGGGCTCCGGTGATGAGACTCAGTGAGGAGATGAGCCGCGGGCTCAGCGTTTGACTGAAGACACTGATTCCCTCGGGCAGGATGATGCCGTTCAGCCGGTACTGCAGGTCGTTGTGGTCACCGCGCACGTGCAGCTGGCCGAAGGAATCCTGCACCACGTCCGGGGCCTGCAGCAGCACCTGATTGAGCTCGACGTTCTGTCCGCCGGGCTCCGAGGCGATCGCCGTGCTATCGATGGTGTAGGTGGAGGCGCCCGTTTGCGTCTCGATCTCGGAGCGCATGGCGTTCAGGCGCTTCGCGGTCACGATGACCGTTGCCACCGGGCTCGCCCCGCCGCTCGCTCCCGAGCTACCCGCGCTCGCCGTGCTGGGGGATTGAGCCTGGGCCGAAGAGTTGCTCGGGGTTGAAGGGGAGCTCGGAGCCTCGGAATTCGCTCCTTGGGCGAGCGCGGCGGGTCCACTGAGCGTGAATGGGCCGACCGTGGCAAGGGCCAGCGCCGCCGCAAGGGCTGGGTGTTTCAACATGTGTCACTCCGCGAAAAGGAATCGATGCGACCCGCCGCTCGCTTGCGCGAATCGGCGGGCGGGTCGAGATCGTCGTCAGACGCGGAGGAGCGGAGGGTCGCGGCTGCGGGGCTGCGGTGCATCGGCGCCGCCGCGCACGCGCACCGGCTCGGGAGCGCGAATCGCGGTGGCGGGCGGGAGGGCGAGCGGCGCAAGCGAGGCTTGGGCCGGATGGGCAACTTGGGCGAAGGCCTGGCAGGCGGGGCAACGGCTCTCATCGAGCAGCTGCGGGTCGTCGCTCAGCTGCGCGCCGAGCGGGCGGGCGCTGTAGTAGGTGTGGCTGAGTTCGTGCAGCACCGCACCCTGCTGGACGAGCACCAGCAGGAAGGGCAGAACGAGCGCTACACGAAGCCGGCTCATCATTTTCGCGAATTCAACGCAACCGAACGGCAGAGACCGCCTCCGGGCAGTTTAACCTAACCTCGCACACCGGCGAATGGTAATCGAGCGGATGCTCGTGCGCACCGTGCGCGCGTCGCAGTGTGCGGTCCTTTCAATGGCGAGCGCGTTTGGAGGGCGGAGCGGAGATCGTGGGGCGTTGATGGCTCAACGACCCGGACTGCGGTATGTTCTCGCCTGCCGACCGCCGGGTCGGCGGTACAGCGTGGGACTTTCGAGGGGGGAGTCAGCGTATGTCCAGATTCTCTCGCCCACGCGCAGGCGCCGTGCTCGGCACGCTCGTGACACTCGCCGCAGCCCGCGCGGGCTTCGCGCACCACTCGGTCGCGGGCGAGTTCGATGTGCACAAGAAGCTCTCGCTGGTCGGCATCGTCTCGCAAGTCGATTGGGCCAACCCGCACATCTATGTTCATCTCGCCGTGAAGGACGGTCACGGCGGAGTGACCGAATGGCGCCTCGAGACCGTGCCGGTTGCGATGATGCGCAAGGCCGGCCTCAGCAAGACCAAGCTTCTCGGCAACAGCGAGACGGCGCGCGTCGATGCCTACCCGGCGCGCGACGGGACTCCGCACTTGGGTTATCTGCTGATGATCACCTACGCCGATGGCCATCATTATCAGTTCGCGCCCGATTCCCCGGCCCCACCTGCGAAGTGAGCGCCCGAGGGGAGGTGCAGCATGAGAAACGCTCATCTTCGCGGCCGCCGTCGCATCGCTCTCGCAGCTGCCGCCGGCCTCTGCGGGGCACTCCTCGCCGGCCTCGCGCCCGCACGCGCCGGCACCGTTTCGGTGCCGCGCCTGGCCGACGGACATCCCGATCTCAACGGCACGTGGGACAACGGCTCGGGTATCGACTTTCTGCATCCCGAGCAGCTGGGCGACGGCTCGGTGTGCGTCGCAGGCTGCGGGCCGGCGCCGCGGCCCGCGGCCGCACGGACACCGGCCCCGCGGCCGCGCGCCAACTTTCCTCAGTACCGGCCCCAGTTCCTGGCGCAGGTGAAGTCGCTGAGCGACCATCAGCAGCAAACCGACGGGGTCCTGCACTGCCGCTCTCCGGGCGTGCCGCGCATCGGTCCGCCGGACAAGATCGTTCAGATCCCGGGGCAGATCGTCTTTCTTTACGATGACGTCTCGGGCGCGTTCTGGCGCATCGTTCCGACCGACGGTCGACCCCATCGCGACGACGTGGAGGACAGCACCCTCGGGGATGCGGTCGGACACTGGGAGGGCGACACGCTGGTGGTCGACAGCATCCATTTCAGCGATGACACCTGGCTCACCGACAACGGTGCCTTTCACACCGATCAGATGCACGTGGTCGAGCGGATTCAACGGCGCGGCGACACCATCGAGTGGCAGGCGACCGTCTATGACCCGACGGTGCTCGCGGCGCCCTGGAAGACGAACCTGAGGATCGCCAGGCTCACCCGGGATGAGCTGGTCGAGCCCACTCCGTGCATCGACCGCGACCTCGCGCACGAGGTCGACAACTCACACCACGACAATCCCCGCTGACAGCACCGACTCCGCGCCGCGCGCGAGGGCGAGGAGCCTCGCATCCCCGGCGTGCTCGCCCATGAGGGTGAGTCCCACCGGAGCCTCGCCCGCCCGGTGCACGGGGATCGAGATCGCGCAGCGATCGAGGAAGTTGGCGATCGCCGGATTGCGCAGCACGAGCCCGTTCATCCGCAGGTACGCCTCCTCCGAGGCGAGATCGGCGAGGAGCGGGGCAACGCAGGGGGCGGTCGGCATCACGACCGCGTCGAATGCCGCGGTGCGCCCTGCAATGCGCACGATGAGCTCGGCGCGGGCGCGCACGAGCTCCAGATAATCGGCCGCCGACTGCTCCGCGCCCTTCTCGATGCGCATGACGACGCGCGGGTCGAACTGCGCGCGCCGCGCACGCACGAGCGCACCGTAGCGCGCATACGACTCGGCGGCGCTGAAGCCGCCCTTGGCGTTGATTTCCGGGAGCCGCGCGAGCTCCGGGAGCGGCGCGGAGGCGATGAGTGCACCCGCGCCCGAGAGCGCACCGAGCGCGCGTTCGTAGCAGTCGGCGACGTAGGGCTCGAGACCCTCGAGCGCGTAGCTCGAGAGCGCGAGCAGGCGCGCACCGCGCAGCGGAAAGGCATCGGGAACGCGGGGCTCCTCGCCGCTCAGCACGGCGTCGATGAGCGCGCAGCACGCCACGGTCGGTGCGAGCGGCCCGACCGAGTCGAGCGTGGTCGAGAGCGCGAGCACCCCATCGCGGGGCACGCGCTGCGCCGTGGGCTTGAAGCCGACCAACCCACAGAGCGCGGCCGGAATGCGGCACGAGCCCCCGGTGTCCGTGCCGAGCGCCGCCGCGGCCATCCCATCGGTCACCGATACGGCGGCGCCGGAGGAGGAGCCCCCGGGAATGCGGCCGCGCACCCGTTGGTGCGGGTTGAGCGGGGTACCGAAATGCGGATTGATGCCGAGTCCGGAGTAGGCGAGCTCCGTCATGTTCGTGCGGCCGATGACGATCAGGCCAGCGGCGCGCAGTCGCTCGACACAGCGCGCATCGCGTGCCGCTGGCGGCTCGGCCGCGAGCACGACGGAGCCCGCGGTGGTGACCTCGCCCGCGATGTCGAACAGATCCTTCACGGAGACGGGGATCCCGGCAAGCGGAGGCAGCCGCGCGCCGGCCGCGCGCAACTGATCGACCGCATCGGCGTGCGCGCGCGCGCCCGCAGCGAAACGTCTCAAAAAAGTGCGCGCTCCCTCGCCGCAGGGGTCCGCGATGCGCGCGAGGCAATGCTCGATGAGCTCGCGCGCCGAGACGGTGCGCTCTGCGAGCGCGGTCGCGAGTTCGCTCAAAGGTCGCATCACGGGATGGATGCTACCCGCCTCGAGCGGCGGCGGGCCAGCGTCGCCCGCGGCGCCTCCTTCCCTGGGGGCCCGCGGGCGTGCCGGGGTCGCTCAGAACTTGGCGATTCCCTCGACGGCGAATGAATAGCCGTGGTTCTCCGTCCCTGCGGTTCCGTTGTAAGGATAGGTGCTGAGGGAGGTCTCGTAGGCGACCGAGTCGGAAACGATGTTCGAGCCGTTCGTATGGTCGTAGCGGCCTTCCAGGCGCACCTCGAAGAACCCGTTCGGAATGTATCGCAGGTCGGCCGTTCCCTCCGACCAGGTCTGCGCAACTCCCGTGCGATAGCCGTCGCGGTCGTCGAAGCTCTCCGCGCGCACCGACACCGCCCACTGATCGCTCACTTGATAGTTCGCGTAGCCGGCGACGCCGTACCAGGTCGCTGTCGCTCTGCCGCCACCCACGATCGCGGGCCCGCCCTGCGCCTGATCACCCCAATCGGGATTGATGATGAAGGTGAGCTTGCTCGAGACGTTGATGGTCGCCACCGCATCGAGGAGGTCCCGGCGGCCGACGATGCTGCCGTAGGAGACTCCGGAGCTCGCGTTGCTCGCGCCCGAGACCAGGGTCGAGCCGCTGTAGCCCTGGACGCTCAACGAGAAGATCTTGTTCGGCGTGAAGGCGACGCCCGCCTCGATAGTCTTCTGGCTCTGCTCGGATTGCAGCTGATCCCATCCGTTGTTGACACCGACGATGAGGCTCAGCTTGTCACTCACCGCATCGGTGAGGCGAACGCCGGTGTGCGTGAAGGGAATCGCGAAGCCGAAGAGGATCGAGCGCGAGAAGTTCGTGTCGGTCGTGGGATTGATCGTCTCGGCGCCGGCGAGCGTCACGAACTTGCCCCCGATCAACGTGAATGTCCCGTGCGCGTATTGTGCGAACGCCTGCGTCACATCGAAGTTGTTCGACCCCTCACCGTAGGAGGCGATCACGCGAGCGTCGCGGCCGGCGGTGAGATTGACGAGTCCTCCGAAGCCGTCTTTCGGGAGGTAATCGATCGTGATCGCGGCTTGCTGGAGATTGAACGAGTCGTGCTCGGTGTCGAAGACCCGGTCCGGGTCGCCGCTCGTGAAGAAGCCCGAGTTGTCGAGATAGCTGTACGATGCATCGACGTACCCGTGCAGGTCGACACCCCAGGCGGTGAGCAGGGCGGTCAAGGAAGGTAACGCCGGCGCCGGCGCGGGCGCATCCGCGGCCAGCAACACATGTGGTGCGGCTGCAACGACGGCAGCCGCGACGATTGCCCCTATTTTCCTTTGCATGACGGTGGTTATCCTCGTTTTGGTGAAAGAAACGGAAAGCGACCCCTGCCGGGCGACCTTGCCACATTCGAGTGCAACCGTCGTGCCAGAAGATTTTTTCCTATTTGATCAGGTAGATATATGAACATGAATGTGGGCTCGATCCCGGGCCGCACCAATCGGGGTCATCGTGAGGTGGGGCCCGCTCCATGATAGTGCATTCCACCACTGGACCGCATGAGCGATCCGTGAGGAATTGATGCCTCGATGCAACGCAGCGAGCCTCATTCCGTGCACCGCACTATCCGTGTCGCGGCCCCGGCAGCGGGCTCGAGACGCGGGCGGAACCTAACTCGGCACGCTGCCCGGAGGACTCGGCATGCAAATCGGTTTCATCGGACTCGGACTCATGGGTCGTGGGATCGCGGCGAACCTCGCCCGAGCGGGGCACCGGATGCGGGTCTGGAACCGCTCATCCGGACCCGTGGCCGAGCTGGTGGCCCTGGGCGCCGAGGCGGTTTCCGCCCCGCGGGAGGCGGCCAACGCGGAGGCGCTGTTCCTGATGCTCTCCGACGACGATGCCGTGCGCTCGGTGCTGATCGAGAGCGGTGTCCTCGCAAGCGCGCCCCCGGGCCTCACGGTCGTCAATCTCGCGACCATTTCGGTCCTCTGCGCGCGTGAGCTCGCGGAGCGTCATCGCGCCCGCGGAATCGGCTACGTCGCCGCGCCCGTCTTCGGGCGCCCGGATGCCGCGGCGGCCGGGAAGCTCAACGTGGTCGTCGCCGGTGAGCGCGCGGCCGTGCAACGGGTCGAGCCCCTCCTGAAAGCGATCGGGGAGCGGCTCTGGCCGGTCGGGGAGGCGCCCGAGCGGGCAAACGTGGTGAAGCTCGCGGGAAACTTCATGATTGCGAGCGCGCTCGAGGCGATGGGTGAGGCCTGCGCGCTCGCCCGCGCCTATGGCATCGATGCGGCCACGTTCCTCGATATTCTCTCGGGCACGCTGTTCGCCGCTCCGGTCTATCGGAATTACGGGGCTCTCATTGCCGCGGAGCGCTACGAGCCGGCGGGCTTCCCGGTGCGCCTCGGCCTGAAGGACGTACGGCTCGCGCTCGCGGCCGGGGACGGCGCGAATGTGCCCCTGCCCCTGGCGAGCCTGGTGCGCGACAGCCTGATCGAGGCCCTCGCCGCGGGTGCCGCCGAGCGCGATTGGGCGGCGCTCGCCCAGGTCGCGCTGCGCCGCGCCGGACTGGACCGCCGCACCCGTTGACCGACCGCGCTCGCCGGCCCGACCGAGCGCGCCGTCGCGCCCGAGGGGCCCCGCCGCTGCGGCTGACGGGCTTCCGGGCGGAACGGCTCTATTGACAATCCACGGCCCTCTGCTTGTGCCGGCCGCTCTGGTAGGATGCGGGTGGCGGGCGCACGCCCGCCCGCGCGCTCAAACCACGGCCACCACCTGGACTGCGAGCATGAGCTACACCATCAATTTGAACGGCAAGCCCGAAACGGTCGACGTGGAGGGTGATACGCCACTCCTGTGGGTGCTACGGGACGTGCTCGACCTCAAAGGGCCCAAGTTCGGCTGCGGAATGGGCTTATGCGGAGCATGCACCGTGCACATCAACGGCATGGCCACGCGCTCCTGCATCACCCCGATTTCAGCCGTCGGAACCGCCGCCGTGACCACGATCGAAGGGATCGGCACGACCGCGGAGGGCGCGAAGTTGCAGCAAGCCTGGATCGCGCTCGATGTGCCCCAGTGCGGCTACTGCCAGGCCGGGCAGATCATGACGGCCTCGGCGCTGCTCGCGAGCAACCCGAAGCCGACCGACCAGGACATCGACGATGCGATGAGCGGCAACATCTGCCGCTGCTACACCTACACACGCATCCGCGCCGCAATCAAGCAGGCGGCCGGTCTGCCCACGGCGGACACGAGGGAGGTTTGAGCATGGCCAGGCAGCAGGCGGGAAGAGTCAAGAGCCCCGGGGCCGGTGGACCGCAGTCTCCGTCGCGGCGCACCTTTCTCAGTGTGAGCGCCGCGGCGGGCGGCGGGCTCCTGATCAGCTTCAGCATTCCCGGATTCGCCGAGGCGGCTACCTCCGGCGAGAAGGGCGCGGAGCGCAACTACACGCTCAACGCCTACATTCAGATCGCCCCGGACGGGGTGATCACGATCATGGCCAAGAACCCGGAGATCGGGCAGGGGGTGAAGACCTCGCTCCCGCAGATCATCGCCGAGGAGCTCGATGCCGATTGGAAGGACGTGGTCGCCGAGCAGGCCCCGATCGATGCGCGGGTGTACGGTGCGCAGTTCGCCGGGGGCAGCTTCACGACCCCGATGAACTACGAGCCGCTGCGCCGTGTCGGCGCCGCGGCGCGGGCGATGCTCATCCAGGCCGCCGCGCAGACTTGGCACGTGCATCCCGAGGAGCTCGACACGTTGCCGAGCAAGGTGCGCAACACGCGCACCGGGCGCACATTGAGCTACGGCGCGCTCGCCTCCAGGGCGAGCCACCTGCAGCCGCCGAACCCCCGCTTCGTGAAGGTGAAGGATCCGAAGGACTTCCGCCTCATCGGCAAGCCCCTCTCGGGCGTCGACAATCCGCTCATCGTCACCGGCAAGCCGCTCTTCGGCATCGATCAATCGGTGCCGGGCATGAAATACGCGGTGTTCGAGAAGTGCCCGGTGTTCGGCGGCCGCGCGCTGAGCGCGAATCTGGCCGAGATCAAGGCACTTCCGGGCATCCACGATGCATTCATCGTCGAGGGCGCCCATCCGAACGGCCTGCCCGATGGCATGCAGATCACTCTGCAGCCCGGTGTCGCGATCATCGGCGAGACGTGGTGGGCGGCCAACAAGGCGCTGGATAAGCTCGCGGTGAACTGGGACGAGGGCCCGGTCGCGAGCCAGAGCACGGCGCAGTTCGTGCGCACGGCCGCGGACCTCGCGGGCAAGCCGCCGACCAAGGTCATTCGCAAGGACGGCGATGTCGACAAGGCGCTCGCGAGCGCCGCCAAGGTGGTCGAGGGCAGCTACCAGTACCCGTTCATCGCGCACGCCTACCTCGAGCCGCTCAATGCGACCGCACGCTTCCAGGATGGCAAGGTGGAGGTCTGGGCGGCGACGCAGAATCCGGGCGCAGGCCAGGGTGCGGTCGCGCGGACGCTGCGGATCTCCCCGGCCGACGTGACCGTGCACGTCACGCGTAGTGGGGGCGGATTCGGCGGCCGCCTCGGCACCTGGTACATGGTGGAAGCCGCGTACCTCTCTCAGCGCACCGGACTGCCGATCAAGCTTCTCAATAACCGCCGCCAGGACATCCAGCACGAGTACTACCGCCCGGCGGGTTTCCACACGTACAAGGCCGGCCTCGACGGCGAGGGCAAGCTGGTCGCTTTCCGCGATCACTTTGTGACCTTCTCCCCGGACGGGGAGAAGTATTCCGACAGCGCCGACATGCCCGCGGATGAGTTTCCCGCCGGCTTCGTGCCGAACCTCGAATACGGCGTCTCGATGATGCTGCTCGGGGCGCCGACGGGACCGCTGCGCGCACCGGGTGCCAATGCGCTCGCGTACGCGTTTCAGTCCTTCCTTCATGAGGTCGCGCTTGCGGCGGGCAAGGACCCGATTGACTACCTGCTCGATCTCTACGGCCCGCCACGGGTGATCCACGGCCCGCCGGGCCCCGGCGGAAGGCGCTTCATGGCCTTGCCCCCGTTCGACACCGGCCGCGTGCGCGGCGTGCTCGAACAGGTGCGCGAGGTGTCCGGCTGGGGCAAGCGCAAACTCCCCGAGCGCACCGGCATGGGCGTTGCTTTCTACTATGCCCACCTCGGTTACTTCGCCGAGGTGGTGCAAGCCTCGGTCGCGCCCGAGGGCATCGTGAAGGTCGACAAGGTCTGGGTGGTGGGCGACGTCGGGCGCCAGATCGTCAACCCGAGCGGCGCGCTCAATCAGGTGCAGGGTGCCACGCTCGATGGGATCAGCGAGGCACTCGGCCAGGAGATCACGATCGATCGCGGGCGCGTGCTGCAGGCGAACTTCAACTCGTTCAACCTGCTGCGCATGAACCAGGCACCTCCGGTCGAAGTGCACTTCCGCATCACCGACAACATGGTGACGGGGCTCGGCGAGCCGGCGCTGCCGCCGGCCGTGCCCGCGCTGTGCAACGCCATCTACGCGGCGACAGGCGTGCGCATCCGCAAGCTCCCGATCGATCCGGCCCTGCTCAAGTCGACCTGAGCGCGGGAGCGACCGATCCCAGCCTGCGCGCGGTGCCCGCAGCCTTGAGAGGGGCTGCGGGCGCGCCGCGCTGGGCATCGCACGAGGCTCGCCGTGAGCACCACCGCACAGATCGCCCTCGACCCCGGCGCGGCACTCCGCCGCTCGCGCGAGGACGTGGAGCGCGCGTTCGCCATGCTGATCGACGGCGAATGGACTCAGGCGAGCTCGGGCGAGGTCTTCTCGTGCACGGACCCTTACACGGAGGAGAGCTGGGGGCGGGTGCCGCAGGCGGGCTCGCTCGATGTCGAGCGCGCGGTGCGCGCCGCGCGGCGTGCCTTCGATGAGCGCGGGTGGCCGCAGACTCCACCGGCGCAGCGCGCCGCGCTCCTGCGGCGGCTGGCGCGGCTCATCGAGGCGCACGCCGAGGAGCTCACCTACCAGCAGATCCGCGAGAACGGCAAGCTCGTGGCCGAGATGCGCCCGGGAAGTCGTCTGCTCGCGCGCGCCTGCGAGTACTTCGCCGGGCTCGCCGAAGGGCCGTGCGGGCTCACCGTGTCCTCCCACGACTTCACCACGTACACGGCGCGCCAACCAATCGGCGTCGTGGCCGCGATCACGCCCTGGAATTCACCGCTCCTGCTGCTCGGCTGGAAGCTGTTTCCGGCGCTCGCGG
>Ga0335073_10000862_pt1 | contig 39909 bp, 35 predicted proteins | sample Lox_Sample_22_FD_207093 | JGI IMG/M metagenome (GOLD analysis project Ga0335073, IMG submission 207093) | Soil microbial communities from Loxahatchee National Wildlife Refuge, Florida, United States - Lox_Sample_2.2 | ecosystem: Environmental > Terrestrial > Soil > Wetlands | place: USA... | reverse complement strand
CACAACGACCTTGGCGCCGCGCGAGGCGAGGAGCAGAGCGTATGCGCGCCCGAGCCCGCGTCCGCCGCCCGTGATCACCGCCACCCGATCGTCGAATCTGAACTCTGCCATGTGTGCTCCTCGCGCGTGCGCGCGCGTAACCGTCCGCCAGAAACGCGAGACCGCGCCGCAGGCGATCAGCGGGGCTGCGCGCGGCTCGGCAATTCCGCGATGGCCGACCCGGTCGCCGACACCTCTCCGCGGTGAGTCTGCGCATTCTGGCGGATCTCCACCCGATGCTTTCCGCCCTCCGTGAATTTGCGGGTGACGACGCCGTCGATGAAGACCACGTCGCCGTCCGGATTGTGGCGGCGCAACTGGCACTTGCTCTTCTGCAGGAAGCCGTCGTCGCCGATCCAGTTCGTGATGTGGTGCGTCAGCCACGAGCAACGCTCGGGGCCGTAGTCGTAAGCACCCGGCGCGCCGACCTCGAGCGCGAATGACTCGTCCCAGTGCACGCGCTCGGGGCAATCGGGCACGTTGAAGCGATTCTTGATGCCGAGGCCTGGATGCTTCGACTGCATCTTCCAGGCAAGCTTGTTGGCGCGAATGTAAAGGCCGCCCCAGCCCTGCGCATAGCAGATGAAGCCGGTGACGGTCATCGGCCCCTTCATCATGCGCGGCAGCGCGTCACCCTCCTTGACGTCTTCCCAGTATCGCGGCTTCGCGCCGCGGATCTCCTCCGCCTGGTAGAGCTCGTAGAACTCCTTGAGCTGCGCATCCGTGAAGGGCTCGACGCGGCCCCGTGACCCGCTGTATTTCGTGCCCCGCTCGCGCGCCTCGTCACGGTCGGTACGGAATACCCAGGAATCGCAATCCGCGACCTTGTCGCCGTTCTGATTGAAGAAATCCGTGTGATAGATCTGCTGAATCGAGCGACCGGCAAACTGTGTCTTGTGCTCGATCAGGTCCTTGAGGCGCGCCTCGGTCGAGATGACATCGCCGCGCAATACGGGCCGGTGCCAGGTCCAGTCGGCGCCGGCCCACATGGCGTGGACACCCGAAAGACCGCCGCAGTAGCCGGACACGATGCGGCTGGTCGAGAACAGGAAGCTCGGCAGCGCGACGATGGTCCCATAGCGAGTCTGGGCGGCATAGCTGGGATCCGTCCACAACGGGTTATCGTCCCCGATGCCGTGCGCATAGTGGCGGATACCGTCGCGAGTGGCCTCGTAATTCCAGGGCTCGACCGTGTCGGTGATCGGAATGCCGATGCGCTTGCGCAGGTCGTCGAGACCTTGCTCGGTGATCTTGGGAAAACGATTGCTCTTGGGCTGCGCTGACATGTTTGCTCTCCTCGAAAGTCTCAATCGGTGACCGCAGCTTCGCGATCACGCAGGATCTTGCGGTGAACCTTGCCCGCCGGGGTCTTGGGCAGCTCGCTCACGAAGGCGATGTGACGCGGAAATTCGTGCTGGCTCAAGCGCTCCCGCGTGAAGCTCTTGAGCTCGTCGATGAACGCCTCGCTCGCAGCACGATGGCTCACCACGAATGCCTTGGCGACTTGCCCGCGCGTTGCGTCCGCGACGCCGATGACCGCCACCTCTCTGACGTCCGGATGCTTGAGCAGAGTATTCTCGATCTCGACCGCGCTCATGGTCCAGCCGGCCGAGATGATGACGTCATCCGCTCGACCGGCATGGTAGAAGTAGCCATCCGCATCGATTCGCGCAAGATCCTTGGTGCTCTCCCAGCGGTCGCGTCGCCATAGCATGAGCTCGCCCACGACGCCTGGCTCGGCGGGGGACCCGTCCGGCTTCTGCACCTCGAGCTTGAGCCCCGGCACCGGCTTGCCGAGCGCGCCCGGCTTGACCCTGTAATCGCTCGCGCCCGGATAATTGACCAGCACCACGCCGATCTCGGTGGTGCCGTACATGCTGCACGCCGGCACGTGAAAGATGCGATCGATGAACTCGAGCGTGGCCGGATCGATCGGCTCACCCGTATAGGACAGCTTCTCGATCGAGAAGGTGAATTCCTGCGCCCGTCCTGAATTCTTCATCATGCGGTAGTGCGTGGCCGCCGCCGACAGGTTGGTGATGCGGTAATCCTCGAGGGCCTTCATCAGACGAACCGGATCGAAACGTCCCGAGAACGTGCCGGTGGTGACCCCGAGCGCCAGCGGCGCGAGCGTTCCGTGCCACAGGCCGTGCCCCCAGGCGGGCGAGGAGGGGCAGAAAAACTCGTCTCCGGGCCGTATGCCCGTGCCGTACAGAGCGGCGAACATGAGCGTCACCACCGTGCGATGCGAGTGCTTGACCGCCGCCGGCAATTCGCGCGTGGTGCCCGAGGTGTATTGGAATACCGCCAGGTCGTCCGCACGGGTCGCCGCCCGGTAGCTCGAAGGCAAGCGCGCCATCTCCGCGAACAGCTTCTCATCCGCCACCACCACGCGCAGGCCTTCGATCTGCCGCGCGAGTTGCGCCTTCTCTGGGTTCGTGATCAGTAGCTTGGGCTCGCAGTCATCCACACGCAGCTTGAGACCGTCGAGCCCGAATAGCGTGAACAGAGGCACGCTGATCGCTCCCTTGAGCATCGCGCCGAACAGGCACACGTAGAAGGGCAGCGAGGGATCCAGCATGAAGGCGACCCGGTCTCCCGGCTGGATACCGTTCTCCTCGAGCCAGTGGGCGAAACGCGCCGAACCGGCGGCAATATCGTCGAAGTTCAGGATCTCATCGCGACCGTCCGCATGCGCGATCCGCACGGCCGTGCGGCGCGACCCATCTGCGTGGCGGCCGATGCACTCGTGCGCGATATTGAGATGCTCGCGATCGCCGCTGAACAGCTCCCACAGCGCGCGCGAGCCGGCGTACCGCTGGGCATCGGCGTAGCTGGTGTAATCGGTGAGCCCGCTCATGAGGGGACGTCAGTCACGGCGGCAATGTGCCAGAATGGCCTTGTCATTGCAAATATCGAATGCTATTTTATATATAGAATAAGAGTGCTGCCGTTTTCGCCCACCCATAACTGGAGGGGGTGTCGAATGACTCAACCTCGTCCAGAGGGACGGCCTGACCGTGAGCTCGCGCGGGCCGTCAAGGCCAGCAAGGCCCCGGCGATCTCGCGAGCCGCCGCCGTGCTGCGCCTTCTGGGCAAGAGCGACGCGCCGCTCGGCGTGCAGGGCATCGCGCGCGAGCTGAAGCTCGTGCCGAGCACGTGCCTGCACGTGCTGCGCGCGCTGGTCGCCGAGGAGTTCGTCTCCTTCGACCCCGACACCAAGCGCTATTCGCTTGAGGCGGGCGTGCTGACTCTGGCCCGGCACTGGCTGCGGCGCAACCGGTTCAACGATCTCGCGCAGCCGACGCTCGATCGCCTCGGCAAAGCCTTCGACGTGACCATGCTCGGCGTACAGATCGTGGGTCTCGACCACATCATCGTCGTGGCCATCTCACAGTCCGGGCAAAACATTCATTTGAGCACCCAGGTCGGCAGCCGCTTTCCGGCGCTCATCAGCGCGACCGGCCGCTGCATCGCCGCCTTCGGTGAGCATCCCGAAACGGAGCTCGAAGCTCGCTTCAAGACGCTTCGCTGGGACGATCCTCCGACGCTCGATGAATGGAAGGCTCAGGTTCGCGAAACGCGCGCCCGAGGATTCGCCGTCGACGCCGGCAACTACATCTCGGGCGTCACCGTGATCGCGGCGCCGGTGTTCCGGGCCAAGGGCAAGCTCAGCCATGCGATCGTCGCGATCGGTATCGGCGGGGCTCTGCGCCGCAACGGCTTCGCAGAGCTCGCTGGGGGGCTGGTATCCGCCGCGCGCGCGCTGTCGAATCAGCTTTGCGGCGAGCTGTCGCCGCGATGATGCGCGCCTCACGACGCGCGCACCCTGCCGCGCGAGCTCCTTGAATCAGCCCGGCGCGTAGCCGAGCATCGCCTTGGTCTCCAGGTATTCCTGGAAGCCGAACTCGCCCCATTCGCGCCCGTTACCGCTCTTCTTGTAACCACCGAAGGGCGCATTGAAATCGAAGCCGTCGTTGATCGAGATCCAACCGGCGCGCAAGCGGCGGGCCACGGCACGTGCCTGCTCGAGATCCTGCGCGGCGACGAAGCCCGCGAGACCGTACTCCGTGTCGTTCGCGATCTCGATCGCCTGGTCGATGCTGTCGTATCCCAGGATGGTCAGCACCGGACCGAAGATCTCCTCGCGGGCGATGGTCATGTCGTTGGTGACGTTGGCGAACACGGTCGGCTTCACGTAGTAGCCCTTGCCGAGACCCTCGGGGCGCCCGGTTCCGCCGGCCACGAGCGTCGCGCCCTCGTCGATGCCTTTCTGGATCAGCGACTGGATCTTGTCGAACTGCGCCTTCGAGACCACGGGGCCGATGGCGAAATTGCCATGCGGATCGCCGACCGTGACTTTCGAGGCCGCCTCGCGCGCGATGCGGATGACCTCCTCCATCCGCTTGCGGGGCACGAGCATGCGCGAAGGCGCGCTGCAAGTCTGGCCCGAATTACCCATCATCGAGCCGACACCGGCGGCGACGTGCTTGGCGAATGCGGCATCGTCGAGGATGATGTTCGGACTCTTGCCGCCGAGCTCCTGACAGACGCGCTTGACCGTGGGAGCCGCGTTCCTGGCGATCTCCACGCCGGCGCGGGTGGAACCGGTGAAAGACACCAGATCGATGTCCGGATGACGCGACAGTGCCACGCCCACACCCGGCCCATCGCCCTGGATGAGATTGAACACACCGGCGGGAACACCCGCGGCATGCAGGACCTCGGCGAAGATCTGCCCCGAGAACGGCGCAATCTCGGAAGGTTTGAGGATCACGGTGCAACCGGTCGCGAGGGCCGGAAACACCTTGACCGCGATCTGGTTCAACGGCCAGTTCCAGGGTGTAATCAGAGCGCAAACCCCGATCGGCTCCTTGACGATCACCGTCGCGCCGCGCTGCTCTTCGAATTTGAAACCCTTGAGCACCTCGATGGCGGTGTTGAGGTGGCCGAGCCCGAGTCCCACCTGAAAGCCATTGGCGAGCGAGGCCGGCGCGCCCATTTCGTCGGTGATGGCCGCGGCAAGGTCGGCCGCGCGCTTCTGATACTCTTCGAGGATGCGGTGGAACACTTTGAGCCGCGCCTCGCGGCTCGTCTGCGACCAGGTGGCGAAGGCCTTGCGCGCCGCCTTGGCCGCCTTGTCGACGTCGGCGGCGGAGCCGATCGCGATCTTGCCGCAAACCTCCTCGGTCGCTGGGTTGATGACGTCGAGAACCTTATGCTCGACCGGGTCGACCCACTCTCCGCCGATGTAGAACTTCAAGTATTCGCGCATGACTCTCGCACCCAAGGTTGAGCCGACTTACTGCGTGCCTTCCGCATACCAGGTCCTGAACTCGCCATAGTTCGGCATTTCCTCGGAGTTCACCGCCGGATCGATCGGCACGTGAATCACCGCGGCCTTGCCGGTCGCGTAAGCGCGCTTGATCGCGGGTCCGATGTCCTCGGCCCGCTCCACGTATTCCCCATGGCAGCCGAATCCTTCGGCGATCTTGTCGAAGCGCACATCCTTGCTCCAGTGCACGCCGGTCTCCGCCGAGCCTTTGCCGAAGGTGCGCTTGTAGACGCCCACCTCGAGGCCCCACTGGTGATCGACTCCCACCACGCACACCAGCGGGAGCTTCAGGCGCGCCGCGGTCTCGAGCTCCGAGATGTGAAACAGGAACGAGGAGTCGCTGGTGAGCAGCATCACGGGCCGCTTCGCGCCGTCGGCGACCGATGCTCCGATGGCGTAGGGAAGTCCCGTGCCCAGGTGGCCGAAGTTCTGATTCCACACGACATCGTGCGGCTTCGCCTGCGAATAGGTCCACTGAAAGATGACGGTGGCGCCGCCGTCGCGCACCATGATGCCGTTCTTCGGGAACGCGCGCGTCGCCTCGACGACGAAACGCGCGGTGTGAACCGGTGCCTTGCCCGAGGGTGCGCTCTCGGCGAGCTGCGCCAAGCGCGCGGCATCCTTCTTGATCCAGCCGTCGAGATCCACGCTCGCCGCCCGCGGCGCGCCTTTCAGCGCCTCGACCAGCTGCGGCACGATCGCCCGCAGGTCGCCGACCAGCGGGACATCGATCGGCCGGTTCACTCCGATGGCCTTCGGGTCGCGCTCGACGTAGATCCATTTGCGCTTGGCGTTGTTCTCGGCCCAGTGGCGCCCGCGCCCGTAGTGGACGGGCTCGCCGAGCTCGGTGCCGATCGCGATGCACAGATCCGATTTGACCACCGCATCGACGGCGGATTCCGAGAACCCGTACGGGAAGGTGCGCTCCTCCAGCCCCTCGATGAACGAGGTGCCGCCCGAGGTCTGGATGACGGGGCAATTGAGCAGCTTGGCGAGCGCCTTGACCGAATCGCCGGCCCGCGCGCAATGCACTCCGTGTCCCACCAGCAGGATCGGCCGCTGCGACTCGCCGAGGAGCTTCACCGCCTTCTCGACCATCTGCGCACTCCCGCCCTGGTTTACCAGCCGGTAGCTCTCGGGCGGGAGCGGCGCCGGCACCTCGAGGTCGGCCTGGATCACGTGCGCCGGATACTCGATATAGGCCGGGCCCGGCGTGCCGCTCTGCGTGACCCTGAGCGCCTCGCGAATGATCTCGTCGGTCTGATCCGGGTACTCGATGACGCCCACGTACTTGACCGACGGAGCGAACAAGCCCGACTGCGACACGAACTGGATGCGCCCGCGCCGCACGCGCTGCTCGGTGATGCGCGCGCGCTGGCCGCCGAGAAAGATCACCGGCGAGTTCTCCACCTTGGCGCACATCATGGCGCCCGCCAGGTTCGCAACGCCGGGGCCCAGCGTGCCGATGGCGATGCCCGGCTTGCCGGTCATGCGCGAGACGGCTTCCGCCATGAATCCCGCGCTCTCCTCGTGATGCGGTGCGACCACCTGCCAGCCGCGCTGCTGCGCGGTGAGAAACATATGCACGAAGTTCGGATCGGGAATGCCGAACATCGTCTTGATGCCCTCGGCTTCGAAGAGATGCAAGATGCGCTCGTAGACTTTGACGGCCATGTAACTGCCTCGTGTTTCGAGTTTTACTTGAGCAATCGCGGGGCGGCGGTACCCATGTACCGCGCCAGATTGCGATGAAAGTTGGTGACCTTGCGCTCCTGATGCGGGTTGGGGAGAGCGCCCCGGAAACCGCGGCAGCGCATTCCCTTCTGCACCGCGGCCATGTTGGAGAAATCCTGCGATAGCACCAGGCCCCATTTCTCCTGGGTCGGATCGGCATGGACCCACTCGGTCTTGGGCTCCTCACCCTCCGGGTAGCGCTCGATCGCGTAGGACTCGAAGATGCACTTGTTCGGATCGTCGCTGTAGGGCCGCACGCGATAGCACAGCGCGAAGGTGATGCCCTGCAGGATCGCCATGTTTGGAAAGATGTTCCAGGCGAGCCCCGCTTTCGCCATCTGCTCGGGCGTGATGGTCGGCCAGATCACGCCGCGTTTTGCATCGTCTGCCTTCGCGGCGGCCAGCCAGTGCTTGATCACCTCGTCCGGCGGAGTCTCTTCGGGCAGCTCGTCCTTGAGGCGCCTTGCCGCGTTCACCAGCGTCTCTGTGGTGCTCGCGTTGTTGACGGTGGTGTAGATCTCGTTCTGCAGCTCGTAGGTGGACACGCGCGCGTCCTTGCCTTTGCCCGCGCGCGTGATAGTGCTGCTTTGCTTCATCTTGAGCGCCGGATCGCGCTCGTCGAAGCCGCTGACCCCGTGCAGCCCGTGGGCGGCACTGTAGGCGTAATACTGCCCGTGCTTCAGCATCTGCGCGTGGGTGCCGGTGACGTGATAGGGCTCCATGAAGGCCTCGAGCGCGGTCTTCCAGTTGCAGTCGAAGACCACCCACTGCCGCCACTTGTAGCGCATCTTCCCGAACTCGAACGGGTCCAGGGTGCCGGCGGCGGGCTCCAGATACTCGCGTAGCGATACCGCGGCAGGGTCCATGTTGATGAAGATCCATCCGCCCCAGGTATCGACCTTGACCTCGTTCAGGTGGGTGCGCTCTTCGGTCAGCGCGCCTTTCCAGTCCGACTCGTCGAGCTTGAACGTGCACTTGCCGTCCAGGTCATAGCGCCACGCGTGGAAGCCGCAAATGAAGCTGCGCTTCTGCCCCCGGGCACTGTGCGCGCCCTGCGGCGTATCCACCAGCTGCCTGCCGCGATGCGAGCACACGTTGTAGTAGGCCTTGATCCTATCGGGCGCGCTGCGCACGATCAGGAAGGAGTCCTCGCCGATATCGTAGCTGAGATAGTCCCCGACCTCGGGGATGTCCTCGACGCGGCCCGCGTGCTGCCAGACCTTGGCCCACAACCGGTCCGCCTCCGCCTTGGCGTAGTCCCGCGAAGTGTGGGCTTCGATCGGGTAGGTCAAGGGCTCGGCGAGATCTTCGATGCTAACGTTGCTCAGAGTATCCACGACAACCTCCCACCGACTCTAGAACCTCATTGGAGCGCCAGCCCAGGGTCACGGTTCAGTGCGTGAGCACCAGCCCCTCGAGCTTGCCGCCGTCCCGCCATTCCTTGAGCAGCTTCTGAAACGCGTCCCAGCCGGGTCCGTAGCCGCGAAACAGCGCCCATTTCGGATTGATCTCGCCCTCGTTGTTGAAGTATCCCGGCGGACAGGTCCGTTGAAACGCCGACAGGTCGAGCTCGACCTCGTGAAAGCGCCGCACATACTCATCCTGCGCTTCCTGCGACGGCTCCACCACCCGGGCGCCGCGCTGCAATGTCTCGCTGATGATATACGCGATGTGCTGACCCTGGTTGCCGAACTGCTCCGTGACCGAGGCGTTGAGGCCGCCCTGGAAGTAACCGACATAGAACTGGTTGGGAAATCCGTGCGTCATGGTGCCGTGGAGCGTCTTCGGTCCGTCGGCCCAGTGCCGGTAGATCGACTCCCCGCCCCGCCCCTCGACCACGTCGATGCCCCAGCGTCGGTTGAGATCGCTGGTGACCTCGAATCCGCTCGCGAACATCATGCAATCGACAAGATACTCCCTGCCATTGGCGATGAAGCCCTTCGCGGTCATGCGCTCGACGCCCTTGGTCCCGGAAACATCGACGATCTGCACGTTCGGCCGGTTGAAGGTCGGGTAGTACTCATCGTTCGACAAGGGACGCTTGCACAGAAAACGATAGTAGGGTTTCAGGATCTCGGCGGTATCCTCGTCCGCGACGATCTTCGCGACGCGCTGGCGCAGGCGCTCCATCACGCGGTAATCGACCCTCTCCCGGCGCGCCGCGAATTGCTCCGGGGTTAGCTGCGGCCAGCCTTCGGCCGCGAACTCGGCCGCGAGGTTGCGACTGATCTCGGTCCAGATGTCGCACACCAGGTCGGTCTCGCCGGGCCTCAGGAACTCCATCGCCGCGTGGTGGAAATTCTCCTGACGCGCCTTCTGCCAGCCGACCTTCAGCGTCTTGACCCACTGCGGATCGGTCGGCGGATTGGGCCGCTCGTCCACGCTCGACGGCGTGCGCTGGATGACGTAGAGCTGCTGCGCGTACCTGCCGAGGTAAGGCACCGCCTGAATCGCGGTCGCACCGGTGCCGAGAATGGCGACGCGCTTGTCGGCAAGCTTGTCGAGCACCGGTCTTCGGTAGCTGCCGCCGGTGTACGCGTAGTCCCAGCGTGCGGTGTGGAACATCTTGCCCTTGAACTCCTGCATTCCGGGAATGCTCGGAAGCTTCGGCATGTTGAGAACGCCGCAGGCGATGATGACGAAGCGCGCCCGTATGTCGTCGCCGCGGTTGGTGCCGACCCGCCAGCGCTTGATCTGCTCGTCCCAGCGCAACGTATCGATCAGCGTATGGAACAGCGCCTTCTCGGCAAAGCCGAACCTTGCGGCAATGGACTGGCAATAATCCTGGATCTCCCAGCCGTCGGAGAACTTCTTCGACGGCATGAATCCGGTCTCTTCCAGAAGCGGCAGGTAGCAATACGATTCGTTGTCGCACTGGATGCCGGGATAGCGATTCCAGTACCACACGCCGCCGAAATCGCCCGCAGTGTCGACGTTCCTGAAATTGGTGACGCCCGCCTGAGTGAGATGGTAGGCGGCCATGATCCCGCCCCAGCCCGCGCCGAGAATGAGGACCTCGATGTCCTCGGAAATCGGCGCGCGCGGCACGACCGGCTGATGTGGATCGGCGACATAATCCGTCGCCACCTTGCCCACGGGTCTGAAATATTGCTGCTGCCCGTCGCTGCGCAGCCGGCGCGCCCGCTCGCGGAGATACTTCTCCCGCATTGCGGGAATGTCCACGTTCTCGGGCGTGACGGTCGGCTCACAGCTCATTTCTTACCCCACCTTGGACGGTCGGGCATCTTATCGCTAATCAACGATGTTGTCGACTAACGCGGGTGCTACCATGGCGACGCCGCAACCTCCGGAGGCGCATGCAATGCAGGAGCTGAGATTCGACGGGCGCGTCGCCGTCATCACAGGATCGGGTCGAGGACTCGGGCGTGCCTACGCGCTCGCACTCGCCGCACGCGGCGCCAAGGTCGTGGTCAACGATCCCGGCGGGGCCCTCGGAGGCGAAGGAACCGACGCAGCTCCGGCTCGAGAGGTGGTGCGCGAGATCGAATCGCAGGGCGGCGAGGCGCTCGCCTGCACGGCGTCGGTGGCGACGCCCGAGGGCGGTGCCGCCATCATCGACGCCGCCATCGAGCGCTTCGGCCGCATCGACGTGCTCATTCACAACGCCGGCAACGTGCGCAAGGCCTCGCTCAAGAAGATGACCGAGCGCGACTTCGACGCGGTGCTCGACGTGCATCTGCGCGGAGCGTTTCACGTCGTGCGTCCGGCGTTCCCGCTCATGTGCAAGGCTCGCTACGGGCGCATCGTCCTGACCTCCTCGATCGGCGGCCTGTACGGCAATCACGATGTCGCCAACTATGCGGTCGCCAAGGCGGGCATGATCGGACTGTCCAACGTCGTCGCGCTCGAGGGGGCGGAGGAGAACGTCAAGTGCAACCTGATCGTGCCGGGCGCGGTGACCCGCATGGCGGAAGGCCTGGACGTCAGCGCCTATCCGCCCATGCAGCCCGAGCTGGTCGCTCCCGTGGTGTGCTGGCTCGCACATGAATCGTGCTCCATCTCCGGAGAGATGCTGATCTCCATGGCGGGACGCGTGGCGCGAGCGTTCGTGGCGGAATCGCCGGGCGTGTACCGCGGCGCCTGGACCATGGAACAGGTGGCCGAGAATCTCGAACGGATCCGCAGCACCGATGCGCCGCTCGTCTTCCCGGTGGTGCCCTCGGCGCATACCGATCACATCCTTTACAGCTTCGCGATGGCGGCCAAGGGCAAGGGCTCGAGCCGCTGACCGCGTGCCGCGCGCTCAGCAGCTCTTCCAGTTAGGTCGCCGCTTCTCGGCAAAGGCTCGGGGGCCTTCCTGCGCATCCTCGCTCCGGTAGGCGGCCTCCGATGCGTGCCGCGCGGCCCGCAACGCCGCCGAGCGCCCCATCTCGGTCGAGAGCATCACCATCTCACGCGCCGCGCGCACCGAGAGCGGCGCGCCTTCGAGAATCTCCGCGGCGAGCGCGAGCGCGGCCGCCATGAGTTGATCAGGCTCCGCCAACCGGTTGACGAGCCCGATCTCGTAGGCGCGCTGCGCGCTGATCGGCTTTCCGGTGAGCACGATCTCCATCATGATCCGTTGTGGGATCATGTGGATCAGCGGTGCCGCCCAGGGCGAGCTCCTGCCGACCTTGACCTCGGTGATCGCGAATTGCGCGCGGGTGCTCGCGACGCAGAGGTCGCAAGCCTGCGCGATCATCCAGCCGCCGGCGAAGGCCACACCGTTCACCGCCGCGATCGTCGGTTTGCTGAGCTCGATGTTGTCGCCGGGTACCGGAAACATGTTCCGCGGCGGCACCGCGAGCCGCCGCTCGACCATTTCCTTGAGATCGCCGCCGGCGCAGAATGCCTTGTCGCCCGATCCCGTGAGCACGGCGACGCGCAGCGCGGCGTCGCGCTCGAACCGCTCCCAGGCGGCGAACAGGCCCTCGCGGATCTCGCGGCCGAGCGCATTGCGGGTTTCCGGACGATTCAAGGTGATGACCGCGATGCCGTCGGCACGCGCATCGAACAGGACTGCATCGCTCATCAGAAGCCCCTCTGCCGGATGGCGTGAGCCGCCCGCTCCAGCTCCTCTCGAAAATCGGGATGCGCAATCTCGATCAGTCGCCGCGCGCGCTCGGCGAGCGTGCGACCCTTGAGCTCGGCGGCTCCGAACTCCGTGACGATCACATCGACCTCGGAGCGCGCCGTGGTCACCGGCCCCGAGAGCGCCGCGGTCACCCGGCTCACCCTGCCCCCCTTGGCGGTCGCCGGTAACGCGATGATGGCACGGCCGCCGGGCGAGCGGCTGCCGGCACGGACATAGTCCACCTGCCCCCCGGTGCCGCCGAGATACTGGCTGCCGCTTTGCTCGGCGTTGACCTGGCCGGTGAGATCGACCTCGATCGCCGAATTGATGGTCACGAGCTTCGGCAAGCGCGCGAGCGTGCCCTCATCGTGCGTGTAGGCGGAGCGGCGCATGGCGATCCTGCGGTTGCGGTGCGCGAAGTCGAACAGCCGCCGCGTGCCGATCAGCGCTCCGGTGACCGAGACGCCGGTGTCGATCGGCTTGCGCGCGTTGGTGATGACCCCCGCCTGCGCCAGGTCGACCAGAGCGTCGCCGATCATTCCGGAATGGACGCCGAGATCGCGCCGGTCGCCGAGCAGGCGCAGAATGGCATCGGGTACCGCGCCGATCCCGACCTGGATCACGGCTCCGTCCTCGATGTAACCCGCGGCGATCTTCGCGATCGCCTCATCGTTCGCGCCGATCTTGGCCGGCGGTACCTCGACCGGGGTGCGTGCGACCTGCACCGCGCAATCGATGCGCGCGGCCGGCAGCACCGCGTCGCCAAAGGTGAAAGGCACACGCTCGTTCACCTCGGCGATGACCACCCGTGCCTTCGCGACCGCCGCCTGCACGAAATCGTCGATCAAGCCGAAGCTGTGATTGCCCGCCTCATCGGGCGGGCTCACCTGCACGAAGGCGACATCGCAGCCGATGAGCCCCTGCTCGATCATGACGCCCACCTGGCCCACGTGACAGGGAATGATGTTGAGCCGCCCCGCTGCGGCGGGCACGCGCAGCGCCCCGATCGCACCCATGCTGAAGAGGTCGAACTTGGCAGCAGCCTCGGCGCTCAGCACTCCCGAGAAGCTGGTGGCCGCGAATCCCGAGAGCGGACCGATGCTCTCCGCCTGGGCAATCAGAGCCTCGATCAGGGTGGTGGGCTCTCCGCAGGCCTGCCCCCAGACGATCGCATCGCCCGGCCTCAGAAAAGCACCGAGACTCAACCCTTGCGCGTCGGTCGCGACGGTCATCGGCGTGCTGCGAGGGCGAGCAACGCCTGCGCCCGCGCGAGATGCGGCCGATCGAGCATGGCTCCCCTGAGACCGATCGTGCCGGCGCCCGGATGCGCGGCGAACAGGTCCACGACCTCCTGTGCCGCCGCGATCTCCTCGGCGCTCGGCGTGAAGGCCTCATTGATCACGTCGACCTGCGCCGGATGGATCGCCAGCATGCCGCGGTAGCCGGCGCGCCGCACCGCCGCGGCGCGCTTGCGTAGACCCGGCTCATCGCGAAAATCGCCGTGGATCGTCTCGATGGGCGTGACGCCGGCCGCCGCCGCGCCGATGAGGCAGAGGCTGCGCGCGAGCTCGTAGGTGAAGCCGTAACCGCCGTGATCACCCTTGTTGTCGCTCGCGCCGAGCGCGGTCGCAAGATCTTCGCCGCCCCAGGACATCGCGACCACGCGCGGCACGCCCGCGTAGCTTCCGATCGCCAGCATGCTCTCCGGCGTTTCGGTCGCGAGCAGCATCACCGGGGTGGCGCCTTGCGCGAGACCCGAGGCGGCTTCGAGCGCGGTCAGGTAGTGATCGAGGCGCTCCGCATCGGCGCGCCCGCGCGGCTTCGGCAGCATGATGCCGCCGGGAACGGCGGGCATGATGGCGGCGAGATCGGCAAGCCCGTGGCTCTCCTGGATCGGATTGATGCGCACCCAGAGCCGCTGGCGCTGGCGCGCATTGCCGCGAAGAAATGCCGATACCATGGCGCGTGCCTTGGACTTTTCGGCAGGCGCGACCGCGTCCTCGAGATCGAGGATCACGATATCCGCCGTGCCGGCGGTGGCCTTCTCCATCTTGCGCTCGCTGTCGCCCGGGGCGAACAGCCAGGAGCGTGCGTGAATGCTTTGGGTCGACATGTACTCGCCACCTGCCTCGGGTTGCGTCTCTCGATCAGTAGGACTTGGGCAGTCCCAGCACCTTCTCGGCCAGGAAATTCAGGATCATGTGAGGGCTGATCGGCGCGGTCCTCGGGATCAAGCATTCGCGCAGATAGCGCTCGACATGGTATTCCTGGGCATAGCCCATGCCGCCCAGGGTCAGCATCGCGGTATGACAGGCCTCGAATGCGAACTCCCCCGCCAGGTACTTGCCGGCATTCGCCTCGACGCCGCACTCCTGTCCCTGGTCGAACAGCGTCGCGGCCTTCATCACCATGAGATTGGCCGATTCGAGCTGCGCCCAGCATTTCGCGAGCGGATGCTGGATGCCCTGATTCATGCCGATAGGCCGGTTGAAGACGATGCGCTCGCGCGCGTAGCGGGCGGCGCGCGCGAGCGCCGCGCGGCCGATACCGACCGCCTCGGCGCCTATCAGGATGCGCTCGGGGTTGAGGCCATGCAGAATGATCTTGAAGCCCTCCCCCTCCGGGCCGATCCGATCCTCCTCGGGGATCCATAGATCCTGGATGAACAAGAGGTTCGAATCGACCGCATGCCGACCCATCTTGTGAATCAAGCGCACCTCGATTCTCGAGCGATCGAGGTCGGTGTAGAACAACGACAGCCCCTCGGTCTTGCGCTTGACCTGATCGAGCGGCGTGGTGCGCGCGAGCAGCAGCATCTTGCTCGCCACCTGTGCGGTCGAGATCCAGATCTTCTCGCCGTTCACGAGATACCCGCCGTCGCGCCGCTCGGCACGCGTCTTGAGCTCCGTGGTGTTGAGTCCGACATTGGGCTCGGTCACGGCGAAGCACACTTTCTCCTCGCCACGGATCACCGGCGGCAGGGCGCGTTCTTTCTGGGCCTGAGTCCCGAACAGCACCAGAGGCTGCAGGCCGAACACCGGAAGATGGATGCTCGAGGCGCCGCCCATGCCCGCCCCCGACTCGGCAACCGCTTGCATCATCACGGCCGCTTCGGTGATGCCGAGTCCCGCACCCCCGAGTTCGGCGGGCATCGCGATTCCGAGCCAGCCGGCCTCGACCATGGACGCGTAGAACTCCTCCGGGAATGTCCCCTCGCGATCGCGCTCCAGCCAGTACTCGTCCGGAAAGCGCGAGCACGCCTTCAAGATCGCTTCCCTGACGTTCGCCTGGTCCGAGGTGAGTGAGAAATCCATTGTCGTTATAGTAGCGCGATGGAGGACGTAATGAGCAACCGCGAAAAAGGCACGGGTCCGCTGGCCGGCGTGCGTGTGATCGACCTGACCGCGATGGTGATGGGCCCGTACTGCACCCAGATCATGGCCGACATGGGCGCGGACGTGGTCAAAATAGAGCCGCCCGGCGGCGACGGCACGCGCTACATCTCGGTCGCGCCCGTGCCCGGAATGAGCGGCATCTTCGTCAACGTCAATCGCGGCAAGCGCAGCGTGCTGCTCGACCTCCGCTCGGAGACCGGCAGGAGCGCGCTGCGCAAGCTGACGGAGCGGGCCGACGTCTTCATTCATTCGATGCGAGCCAAGGCGATCGCCAAGCTCGGATTCAGCTACGAGGATGTGGCCGCGATCAACCCGCGAATCGTATACACCAACTGCTACGGCTACAGCCGCCGCGGGCCGGACAAGGACCTGACGGCATACGATGACACCATCCAGGCGGAATGCGGATTGCCGGCCGTGCAGCAGAAGCTCACCGGAGAAGCGAACTACATCGGCACCATCATGGCCGACAAGGTCTCCGGGCTCACGGCCCTGTACGCCACGATGATGGCCCTGTTTCATCGCGAGCGCACGGGCGAGGGTCAGGAGGTCGAGGTCGGCATGTTCGAGACCATGGCCTCGTTCATGCTGGTCGAGCACGCCAACGGCGCGATGTTCACGCCGCCGCTCGGGCCCGCGATCTATCCGCGCGCCGTGGCGCCGAACCGGCGGCCGTATCGCACCAAGGATGGCTACGTGTCCGCCCTCATTTACAACGACAAGCAGTGGGCGACCTTCGTCCAGGCGGTGAAGCCGCCGTGGGCCAGCGACCCTCGCTATGCCACCCTCGAGCAGCGTGCGCGTCAGATCGACACCGTGTACGGACTCCTTGGGCAGACTTTCATGGAGCGCACCACCGCGGAATGGCTCACGCTGTTCCGCTCGCTCGACATACCGGCGGCGCCCATCCGCACGCCCGATGAGCTGTTCGACAATCCGCACCTGAACGCCGTCGGCTTCTTCGAGACGGTCGATACGCCCGTGGGACCGGTGCGCTTCCCGGGCATACCGACCTGGTTCTCGCGCACGCCCGGCAAGGTCGCAGCCGGAGCGCCGCTCCTGGGCGCCGATACGCGCGAGGTGCTGGAAGAGCTGGGACTGCAGGCGACGGCGTCGCCGGCCGAGGCGGGTGGCGGAAACAAGGACGTGCTGTGAGTTCGCGCCGGATTGCGGCAGCTCGTCGCCGGCGCGCGCCGCGGCCGGCGCGGCGCGGCGGCCTCAGCGAAAGGCCGGGATGACCTCGCGCGCGAACAGCTCCGCGTAGGCGGCGAATCTCGGTCCCGAGAGTCCCGGCGGCCGCATCATGATGAAGTGCTCCACGGGCGCCTTGCCGCGCATCGCGTTGAACGCATCGATGGCCTGCCCGGGCGTCAGGATCTTGAGGATTCCGCTCTGCTTGAACGCTTCGAGCGTCATGGGCTTGAGCAGCGTTTGATCGAAGCCGGTGGAGTCCCGATCCTCGTTGAGCCAGGCGCCGTAGGCGTTGTTCACATAATGGAAATGCGGAGCGAGCTCCTGCATCGCCTCCTCGGGATCGCGAGCCACCGCCACGAACAGGCCCTGGATGCGCACCCGCGCTGACTCCGGGTCCTTGCCGCACCCGCGCAGCTTCTCGCGATACAGATCGCACATGTCCTCGTTGCCGAAATAGCCGTCACCGTACTTGGCCGTGCGCTCGAGCGCCTTGTCGGTGAATCCGCCCAGGAACAGCGGGATCCGGCCGCGCGGCGGCGTCGGTGCGATGCAGGCCTCATCGACGGAGAAGTGCTTGCCCGTGAACGAAACGGTTTCGCCGGCCCAGAGCCGCAACACGATCTCCAGGAATTCGTCGGTACGGCGCCCGCGCGTGGCGAAGTCGATGCCGTAGGCTTGCGCTTCGCGTCTGCGATAGCCGACGGCGACCGCCATCTCCAGCCGTCCATTGGACAGGATATCGAGAACCGCGCACTCTTCGGCGAAGCGCACCGGATGATACAAGGGGGCGAGCGCGATCGCCGAGCCCAGCTTGATGCTGCTGGTGCGCGCCGCCATCGCCGCCAGCACGATGAGCGGCGACGGCAGGTAGCCGTCATCGGCTCCGTGATGCTCGGGTACCCAGGCACCCTCGAAACCGAGCGTTTCACTCCACGCGACGAGATCCAGGGTCTCCGCGTAGAGCTCCGCCCAGGACCTGTGCCAGGCTCGCGGATTGCGCAGATCGTACAGATATCCGAAGGTCAGCTTACGCTTGACCGGAGCGCCCACCGAATCGCCCGTCCCACCGGTGGCGCTCGCGCGCATCGTCAGGCCACGCGCAGTAGACGCTGGCGAAACTCGCGCGGGGTTTCCCCGACGCTCCTGCGAAACGCGTAAGAGAAACTCGACGGGGAGGAAAACCCGAGCGAGTAGGCGATGGCCTTGACGCTCTGCTCGGTGGCCAGCAATCGCTTGGCGTTCGCGAGCCGGCTCTGCGCTACGTGATCACCGATCGAACATCCGCGGCTCGCGCGAAAACCGCGCGTCAGCTGACGAACCGACAGCTTGCACATCGCGGCGAGCTCGGCGAGCGTCGGCGCCTGCTTGACCTCCCGGAGCCGCTCGTCGATGAGCTTGAGACGCCAGGTCGCGAGGCCGCCGCTGGCCGGCGCCTCGCTCACGCCCACGCAATAGCGGCGCAGCTCGATCGCCATCTGCGCGGCGATCAGCTCGACCAGCACCTCGCTCGCGAATCCCGGATGCCGCAGCTCCTCCGCCAGTCGCAAGAGCAGGCCGCGAATGTTCGGATCCTCGATGTCGAGGCCGGCCCTGAGCCGCCCGTCGGTCCATTTGAGGTCGCCGCCGAACCAGGTGCGCATCGGATCGCGGCGCAAGTGGCACAGCACCGACGATTGAGGACGCCCGCCGTCGCTCTTGGTGCGTACGGTCTCGCCGGGAGGAACCAGAAACACGTCGCCGATCCGCTCGAAGTGATCCGGCGCCCAGCGGTCACGATAGCAGGCGCGCGTGTTGCGCGGCCGCGGAGTGAGACACAGGTCGAGCCAGTACGCTTCATCCTCGCGCAGGATGTTGTCGGCGGGCTCTTCGATACGGAACCGCACGAGCTGCGCGGTTGCCACCGGAACGCGCAGCTCCGCCTCCACCGTCATCAATTCCGCTCTGCGTGACGACATGGTTTCACCGATCCTCAGGCGGCCACTCCGATCGCCTTCGTTTCCAGGTATTCCTCGATCCCTTCGATGCCCCACTCGCGGCCGATGCCGCTGCCCTTGTAGCCGCCGAACGGCAAGTCCGGCGCGATGCACATGCCGCCGTTGATGGACACCGAGCCGGCGCGCAGGCGGCGCGCGACGCGCATCGCCCGCTCCTTGTCCGCGGAGACGACCATGCCCGACAGGCCGTACTCGCTGTCGTTGGCGATGCGCACCGCATCCTCATCGTTCTCGTAAGGGATGACCACGAGCACCGGGCCAAAGATCTCCTCGCGCGCGATCCGCATGCGGTTGTTGACATCGATGAAGCAGGTCGGCTCGATGAAGAAGCCGCCGCCCTTGTCATGACGAACCTTGCCGCCGGCCAGGAGCTTGGCGCCCTCCTTCTTGCCGAGCTCGATGTAGCTCATCACTCGATCGAGCTGGCGCTTGGAGATCACCGGACCCATCACCTGGGTCGGATCGTTGAAATCACCCCACTTCGTCGCATAGCCCGCGTAGGCCTTCTCGAGCGCCGCCACGGCCTCCGGGTAGCGGCTGCGCGGCACCAGCAGCCGGGTCGCGATCGCACAGCCCTGCCCCGCGTGGAAGCAAACCATGGAGCGCATGACGCTCGCGGTGAAATCCGGCGCATCGTCCAGAACGATGTTTGCGGATTTTCCGCCGAGCTCCAGGAAGACGCGCTTGAGGGTCGGCGCACCCTTTTCCATGATGCGCTTGCCGATCGCGGTGGAGCCGGTGAAGGTGACGAGATCCACCCGCGGATCCGTGACCAGCATCTCGCCGGCCATCGCCGGGTCGCTCGAGGTGATCACATTGAACACGCCCGGCGGAAAACCGGCCCGCGCGGCGAACTCACCGAGAATGGCGCCCGCCAGCGGGGTCTCCGGCGCCGGCTTCAAGATCACGGTGCATCCGGCCAGCAGCCCCGAGACCACCTTGGCGAGATTGACGTAGAACGGCACGTTCCAGGGGGTGATGGCGGCCGCCACGCCGACGCCTTCGCGCACCACGCGCCGCGCCGTATCGAAGCCATACATGCGCCGCGTGCCCCGATCCACGTCCCATTGCACCTGCGGAAAGATCTCGATGAGGTCGTCCGCTCCCTGCAGCGCGCCATCGACCTGCGCGCCGAAAGCCGCACCCAGCGCGGAGCCCGCCTCGTGGCGCGCGATCGTGACGAGCTGTTCCCGATTGGCGCGCAGCAGATCGCGAAAGCGCTTCAGCAGATCCTGCCGCTCGGAGTGTCGGACGGACCAGTCGGTGGCATCGAACGCCCGGCGCGCGGCTACGATCGCCGCCTCCACGTCCTCGCGCGAGGCATCGGCGGCGCGGCCCACGACCTCGCCGGTCCAGGGCCCGATCTTGTCGTAGGTCTTGCCTCCGGCCGCCGGCCGGATCACCCCGTCGATATACAGATTGGCTTCAGGCAGCATCTTCCTTCCTCAAGGTTTGCGTGCGCGCAACACGACGCTCGCCGCGTGCAGGTCGGCGGGAAGATCGATCAGAGCGCGAAAGATATGGGTAACCGAGGTGAACTGTGAGATCGGGCGCTCGCGCAGATTGAGCCCCACGGCCGTCGCGGCCTGCGCAAATCTCATCGCGGCCTGTGGGTCGATATCCCAGACCTTGCCGGGCTCCATCATCTGGCCCGCGCGCACCATGGTCACCCGCATGCCTTGCGGCTCGAGCTCGCGCTCGAGCGCTTCGGAGAAGCGCTCGAGTCCGGCCTTGGAGCTCTGGTAGATCGAGAAGTGCGGGAACGGCAGCTCGACCGATTCGCTGCTCACGTTGATGATGTGCCCGCCCGGGTTGAGCAGCGGGATTGCGGCACGGGCGCAAAGCACGGCACCCGTCAGATTGGTGTTTATGATCTTGGTGATTTGCTCGTCGGTCGCCTCCACGAGCATGAAGGGCTCGAACACGGCCGCATTGTTGATGAGCACGTCGATCCGCGAATGGCGCGCTTGAATGGCGGCGAAAGCGGCTGCGACCGAAGCCGGCGAGGAAACGTCGCAGCCGACGGCCAGCGCGCGCGCGCCGATTTCCGCCGCGGCCGCCTCGACTTTCGCCGGCGTCCGCCCGAGCAGCACCACGTTCTCGCCGTCGGCCGCGAAGCGCCGCGCGAGCGCGCGCCCGAGTCCGACCCCCGCACCGGTGATGACGATGGTCTTCGACATCACGCCTTCTCCTTGCCCGGGTACACCGAAAGGTCGCCCGCGTAGGCGATACCGCCGCGCCAGAAGGCCGTGCCGCTGATCTTGCGGAAGAAGTGCACCGTGCGCGCAAAGGAGCCGGCGGTGGAGCGCGGCGCCATGGCTATGCCGCTCGGGCTCACACCGCGTGCGCGTGCGCTGAAATCCTTGATGGTGAAGCCGAGATCGTCGGTTTGCTGGGCGCACATCACCAGTTGATTGCCGGGGCAGTAGCGGCGCGGCGCAATCTGCACCTCCGTGAGCTCGCCGCGCTTCATGGCGACGTGACCGGGAACGTTGGTGACCTCGATGCTGTGCACCTCGTCGTACCACTTCATGTATTCGGCATAGCGGCCGGCCACGTAATTCGCCAAGATGACGAACACGCCCGAGAAAGGCTGCGACCTTTGCCAGTTGGCGCTTCCCTTCCAGTCCGCGTACAACCGGTAGGTGTACAGGCGCTCGGTCTCATCCTCCTCGATCATGCCGGCATCGCGCGCTTCGGCGATCTTGGGCCCGAGCGCAGGGATATCGATCGCGGGATCGGGCAAGTCGAAATCATAGACGCTCAGGTAGCGCCACGGCTGCGCGATGTCGGCCATGATCTGCTCCGGCGTCACCTCGAACCGGTCCGCCGCGCGAAAGCCGCGCAACGCCGCGAGCGAAGCCCGGTGATCGCCATCGAACCAGTGGGCATACCCCGCCTCGCGCGCTCGAGGGACGTTGTGCAGATGCAGGGTGGTATGAAGTGCCATGAACGAATTCCCGCCGACTCGGCCTATCGCTTCTTGCCCTTGCCGCCGATGCCCTGGATGTACTTCTCGACGCCGGCACGATACTCCGGGTTGAGCATGAGCCCGGAGTTGGCCATGCGCTCGACGTTGCGGCCCTGCGCGAGCCCGACATCGCGCGCCATCTCGATGGCGATCTTGGCGGCACCCATCTGCTCGGCGTGCTGCTCGGCGAGGTGGCGGCAGAAACGCATGACCTCCACCTCGAAGGATCCATCGGGCCAGACCTCGTGCACCAGGCCCATCATCAGGGCGCGCTCGGCATCGACCGGCAAGTTCGCCATGATGATATAGCGCGCCCAGTGCGTGCCGACGATGCGCGTCAGGCGGCTGACGCCGTTGGAGGCCGGCAATACGCCGAACTTGCCCTCCGGGAACGAATAGCTCGCGCTCCTCGCCGCGAGCCGAAAATCGCACGACAATGACAGCTCGAGCCCGCCGCCGACGCAGGGCGCGTGATGCGCCACCACCAGCGGCTTCTCGATCGCCTCCATCTCGTCGTAGATCCGGTGCATGCCGTGGAGCTTGGTGCGATGCGACTCGCGTATGCCCGAAGCGGTGCTCGCCCGCCCGCTGCCGTCCTCGCCCGCGCCGTGCAAGTCGGCACCCGCACAGAAATAGCGGCCTGACGCCCGAATCAGCATGACCTTGAGCGCTGCGCTGTCGCGAAAGCGATGCAGCGCCGCCTCGAACAGGCGCATGGTCTCCCCGCTCAGGGCGTTGAGCTTTTCCGGGCGATTGAGGGTCGCGATGAGAATCGCGCCGTCTTCGTGGGTGAGCAAGTGTTGGGGCTCGGACATGTTTGCCTCCTCCTCAGCCGCGGCTACGAGGTAGGCCGAGCGCGCGCTCGGCGATCAGGCTGCGATGAATCTCGCTCGTTCCTCCGTAGATGGTCGTCCCCTGCGAGTGACGATAGCACTGATTCAGGAACCCCGCCGCTCCGCCGCTCGCGAGCGAGTCGGGCGCCGCGAGGTCGAGCAGATCGGAGGAGTCCTTCAAGAACTTCTCCGAGGAGAACAGCTTCGCCATCGGACCATAGGCGAGATTCGGCTTCTTGTTGACGCCCGCCCACACCGCGCGCAGCGAGATGATCTCGGCGAGCAGCGCGTGCGCCCGGGCGCGGGCCAGGCGCACCTGCGCCGAGGTCGACTCGATCAACGCGCGCCCATCACGGCGCAATTCGCGCGCGCACTGCTCGGCGGCGCGCACCATGCGTCTCTGTACCGGCGCGAAGCCGCCGCCGTGCTCGAGCTCGAGGCTCGCCGACATGACCTTCACGCCCTTGTTGACCTCGCCGAGCCGGTAGCTATCCGGAATTCTCACGCCGTCGTAGTAGCTGATGTTGGTGCGCTCATCCTGGAAGGTGTAGACGGGCTTGATATCGACGCCCTTGCTCTTCAACGGAACGATGAACATGGTGAGCCCCTGATGCTTCGGGGCCTCTGGGTCGGTACGGGCGAGAAGCAGCACGTAGTCGGTGAAATTCGCGCCGCTCGTGAACATCTTCTGACCGTCGATCCGCCAGCTGTCGCCGTCCCGCGTGGCACGCGTGCGGGCCGCGAACACGTCCGATCCCGCGCTCGGCTCGGAGTAGCCGAGGCTGCACAGCGCCTCGCCTTTCGCCACCCGAGCAAGCACATCGCGCTTGAGCTCCTCACTTCCGAAGCGATGAATGATGGTCCCCACCATGCCCGCAACGCTCATGGGCGCGGTGGTCCAGCCATGCTCCTGCCAGACATCGTAGGCCGCGTGCCGCGCGTACGCGGGAGCCTCGCGTCCGCCGAGATCCTTCGGCCAGCCGAGGAACAGGAGCCGCGCCTGGGCGAGCTTCCTGTGAATTCCCGGATCGTGGCCGTCCCAGGAGTAATGCGCCTTGGCCCTGAGCTCGGCCGTCAGATTCTCCTTGAAGAACGCGTCCACTTCGCGGGCGAGCGCCCGCGCCTCCTCGCCGATGTCGAGATCGATCGCGACATCCCCCGCCTCGGGCAGCGCCGGGGTCTCGCCCGCATAGAGCCGGCGCCCCGCTTCCTCGAGCAGGCGCGCCGGATCGCCGCACACCAGCGCCCACGCCTTGGCGCGCAGATTGTAAAGATGAATGTCGTAGTCGGTGGTCAAGCCGTAGCCGCCGAAGGTGTGCAGCGCCTGGGCCACGGCACGGCTCGCACTGTCGGCGTTCCACCATGCCGCGAGCGAGACCTCGGCACCCGCCTCGTCGGCGCCGTCGGCGATGTCGCGGATCGCCTTCCACACAAGGTACTTGCCGCCGTCGACATCGCAGATGAGGTCGGCGAGGGGATGGGAGATTCCCTGGTAGGTGCCGATGGGCTGGCCGAACGCGACGCGGTCCCTGGCATACGCGGCCGCGAGCCGGATCGCCTCGCGTGCGAGACCGGAAAGAGCCGCGGCCGTGAGAAGCTTCCACTCCTCGAGCCCCTGTCGGAAAGCACGCAGCGCCGCAGCGCCGCTCGCCAGGGTGACGCGCGCTGCTTCGCGCAATCCCAGGCGGGCGATCGGCGTCGAGGCCAGATTGGGGGTGGGTGCGCGTTCCCGCTCCGGTGGAGTGATGAGAACGATGTCCGCGCCGTGTCTCGCAATCACGGCCTCGGCGACCGCGCCACCCGCGACCCACTGAGTCGGCTCATGCTCGAGATCGGCGAACGCAATGGCGGCGACCGCGGTCCCGGCCAGCACCTTGTCGAGCAGCGCGCCTTTGGCGCCGTCGCCCAGATTCGCGAGCAGGCGCGCCGCAACCAGCGTTTCGGCGAGCGGGCCCGATACCAGCGTGCGGCCGGCCTCCTCCATGAGCACCGCCGCGTCGAGGAGCCCGAGCCCGAGGCCGCCGTTAGCCGCGGGTACCCGTAAAGAGAACGCGCCGAGCCCCGCGAGGCCGCCCCACAGCGCGCGGTCGAAACCTCCGCCCGGGAGCGCCGCGCGCACCCGCGCCGGGCTGCTGTTCTCGTTGAGGAAACGCGCGAAGGTCTCGCGCATCATTTCCTGATCCTGCGACAGATCGAGATTCATGATTGGGCTTCCTCGGGGCGAGCGCATCGCATGGCCATACGACTCGCCCCGCGTGCTCTGCGTTCACTTCGCTGCGGCGCCGAAACGCACTCTCACGCGCACGCCGTACATGCGCGGCTCGCCGAGATAGCGGGCCGCGATGCCGAACGGCGTGGTCCAGAGCTGCGTCTTGTTGTCGTAGTACACCTTGTTGGTGAGATTGGTCGCAAACAGCTCCGCATCGACGGGACTGCGCAGCATGTTGTCCCAGTGCAGGTTCATCCCGAGCAGTCCGTAGCCATCGACCGTGGCGGTCGGGTCCGCCGAGGACACCAGCCAAGAGGAGGTGAAGGTGTAGTTGGCGCCGATCGACAGCTTGCCGATGTCGTCGTTCGATGGCAGCGCCAGGATGCCGAACACCGAGCCCTTGTTCCTGGGCGAGAACGGCAGCTCCCCGCCCTCGGTCGCCGGGAACTGGATGGTGGCGCCCGCCGGTGGGGTCGCCACGAACGCGGTCAGGAGCTCCGCGTGCAGGTAGCTGTAGCTCAAGCCCAACGTGAGCGGCTTCACCGGGGTGATGGTCGACTCGATCTCGACACCCCAGATGCGCGACTTGCCGGCGTTGGCGATGCCGGCGCTCGGCACGCCGCCCGGCAGAATGAAGCCGGCCTGCAGCTGCTGGTCGGTGAAGTTGTTGTAGTGCCCGGTCACATCGAAGGTGCCGGGTACGGGACCCGAGAACGTGGTCTTCTCACCGATCTCGTACGAATCCACTTTCTCCGGCGCGAACACCTGGAAGCCCTCGAGGGCAAAGGGGGCGACGCTTCCCTGGCGGTAACCCCGTGCATACTTGGCGTAGAGCAACATGTCCTGCATCGGGTTGTAGTCGAAGTCGATCAGCCAGGTCGGCGCATGCGAGTCCTGAGCAAGATTCTGCGTACAACCGGTCGCCGGATTGAGCGTGATGATCTGGCAGAACGTGATGGTCGAGGGCCCCGGAGCCGCGAGTGGCCAGCCGACGTAGTTGGTCTGATGGATCTCTGCGGTGGTGCGGTCCGAGCTGTAGCGCACGCCGGTGGTCAGCTTCAAGTTATCGAGAATCGCCCAGGTGGTTTGACCGAACAGCGCCCAGTCGTTGTAGTGCATGCGCGAGGTGTTGACGTCCACCTCGCCCTCACCCGCGCAATCGGTGAACGTGGTGTCCTGCGCTCCGGTGGGGGTGCTGCAGGTCAAGAAGTTGGCCGAGCGGGTGCCGGTCACATCGCCGAGGGGTCCGCTGCGCTCGATGTATCCGCCGCCCTGCCAGGTCAGCTTGTTGTCGAACAGATTGCCCGAGAGTTGCAGCTCGTCGGTGAGCGTGTACTGGTCGGTGGTCTTGGCGCCGCCGCCGAGCGCATCCGGGCTTGAGGAGCTCGCGATCAAGGGTATGTACCCGACCACGGGGTAGGGCCCGACCACGAAGCCGCCGAACAGCGAGCTGTCGAGCGCGGTGACGAGCTCTCCGTAATTCGCAATGTTCTTGACCGTGAAGTTGTCGGTCGCGTGCCAGGTGGTGGTGTTGATCCACTGGTTCTGCCTGAGATACGACTTCGCATCCGCGAGATCGTTGATCACTGCATAAGGACCGTGGCTCTGGATCAGCCCGAGCGATATGGGGCACAAACCGCCGCCGGCCGACAACGGGCCCTGAGCCGTGTTGCAGCCATCGATCTGCGGCATGAGCCCGTTGTTGACCGAGAGGTTGTAGGCGTAGACCAGGTAGTCCTCGAGGTTCGGCGTGATATCCGCCACGATGCTGAAGCGCGCCGCGGTGAAGTCGATGTTCTCGAAATCCGTCGGACCGGTGCCGGAAACGTTGTTCTCGTAGCCCTTGCGCGTCTCATCGTTGACCGCGAGGCGCATGCGCACATTGTCAGACAGCGGCAGGTTGATGACGCCCTGCACCTGCGACATGTCGTAGTTGCCGAAGCTGCCCTCGGCATAGCCCTCGAACTCCGAAGTCGGCTTCTGTGGTACCAGTAGCACGGCGCCGCCGTCGGTGTTGCGGCCGAACAGGGTCCCTTGCGGACCCTTGAGCACCTGCACGTTCTGCAGATCGAAGAAGCTGCCGGGCGCGACGCCGGACCCGGCGGGCTCGCCGACCGCGCCGCCACGCGGCACCACGGCATCGGCGAAGTAGGTGGCCACCGACGGTGTCGTATTGAGCTGCTGCACGAAGCCGCGGATCGCGAACGAGGTCACGTCCTGTCCGAACTCGCTGTCCACCGACAGACCCGGGGTCGCGGCCGCGAGATCTCCCGAGGTCACGATCCTGCGATCGCTCAGCTGGCGCTGATTGAAGATGGTCATCGAGATCGGCACGTCCTGCGCACGCTCCTCGACGCGCCGCGCGGTGACGATGATCTCGCTCATGTCGTCTCCCGATGAGGCGGTCGCTTTGCTTGACCCCACCTGTCCGCTCGCGAGCTGCGAGACGGCGAGCGCCAGCAACACTGCAACGAACCTTCCGTGAAATTTGGCGTTCATCTATCCCCCCCTTCTCAGAAATGCGTTCTTAAGCAGAAGCCCCCATCAGAGACCTCGGATCGATCTGCCCCGTGGCGATGCCGCCCAGGAATCCACCATCGACGGCCAGCGCAACGCCGTTGATGTAGCTAGCCGCGGTGCTGTTGAGGAACACGAGCGGGCCGGCCTGCTCCTCGGGTGTCGAGCGCCGATCGATCGGTTGCGTCGCAGCCTCGATCACCGAGCGCTGCGTGGCGGACTCGAACTGCGCCATCATCGGAGTCTGCGTCGGCCCGGGCAGCGTGCAATTCATGCGGATGCCGCGCTTGATGAGGCGTGTGGCTGTGGCCATGGTCCATACGATGATGACCTCCTTGGAGAAGGAGTAGCCCTCGCGAACCGTGTCGGCGTTTTGCGCGCACCAAGCGGCGGCAGCCTCGTAGCCGTCGATCGCCACGAGTCCCATGAGCACCGGGATTCGCCGGCTCCAGCCGAGCCCGGCGGTCGAGGCGATGGTCACGATGGCGCTGCCGGGCGCCATCGCGGGCAACAAGCGCTCGGTGAAGAGGCGCGCGCCGATGTAGTTGACCTTCATGACATCGAGCGCGGGAAAGGTCTGCGGCAGTCCGGCACAGTTGAACAGCGCGTCGACCCTCCCGCCGATGCGCGCCGCCGCCGCATCGATCGATGCGGGATCGCGCAGATCCATGGCGGTGAAGGAAGCGAGATCGAGCTTGCTTTGCCGGTAGTCGAGCCCGTGCACTTCGGCACCGAGCGTGAGCAACAGCTTCGCCGTCGCTTCTCCCATGCCGGAGTAGCAACCGCTCACGACAACTCGCTTGCCCCTGTAACTCAGGTAGTCGGTCATCACGTCTCTTGCTTAGATGCAGCGCGGTCCCGCACAGCCGGCCCCGAGACAGCGCTTCGCATGTGAGCTACACTATGGTTGCTTAGTATTTGTCCAACGGCGCATAAAGTAAAGCATGTTGTGCAGCAGCAACTTAATGCCGCAGGCGTGGGCACGGAGAATTCCATGAACGGTCCCGCCCCCTTGAGCCCCGCGGTTGCGAAGCCGAGCCACGTCCCGGACGCGGCCGTCTACGATTTTGATTTCTTCCGCGATCCTTCGTACCTGGCCGATCCGCATCGGCGCGTGCTCGAGCTGGTGCGCAGCGCGCCGCCCGTATTCTGGACACCGCGCAACGGCGGCCATTGGATGTTTTTGAGCCACGCCGCGGTGTTCAAGGCGTCGCGCGACTTCGACTCGTTCAGCAGCCAGTTCGTGACCCCGGAGCAGATGCAGGCCTTCAAGGCCCTGCTGCCCCCGAGCACGCCGCACATTCCCCAGGCCGTGCCCATCAACCTCGATCCCCCGGATCACACCAAGTATCGCGCGCCGCTGCAGAAGGCTTTCTCGCCGATGACCATGCTGGCGCTCAAGGACAGCATTCGCGATCTCGCCAATCAGCTGATCGACAAGGTCAAGGATCGTGGACGCTGCGACTTCATGATTGACATCGCCGAGCCTTTGCCGGTCCAGGTGTTCTTGAAGCTCATGGGCCTGCCGCTCGAGCGGCAGGCCGAATACCGCGCCATCGTCAAGGATCAGTTGCAGAGCACCGAGCCTGACCCGAAGAAAAGCATGCTGAACCTCTTGAAGGTCACGGCCAGCATGCGCGATACCATTCTCGAGCGCCGCGCTCATCCACGGGAGGACCTGTTGAGCCTGTTGTGGCAATCGCAGATCGACGGCCGCCCGACCACCATGGACGACATGGAGAACTATGCCGTTCTCCTCTTCATCGCCGGCCTCGATACGGTGATGAACGGCATGGGCTTCGGAGTCCGGCATCTGGCTCAGGATCTCGCACTGCAGCGCGAGCTGCGCGCCAACCCGAGCCGGATAGCGGTGGCGACCGAGGAGCTCTTGCGCCGCTACACCTTCACGGTGCCGGTGCGCAAGGTACGCAAGGACCTCACTTTCGAGGGTATCTCGATGAAGGAGGGTGAGCGGGTTATGCTGTTCCTGCCAGCCGCGGATCTCGACCCCCGGGAGTTTCCCGAGGCCGAGCGCCTCGATATATCACGGGAGAAACCCCACATCGCCTTCAATGCCGGACCGCACCGTTGCTTGGGCTCGCACCTCGCGCGCGTCGAGCTCCAGACACTCTACGAGCAGCTGCTGAGCCGTCTGCCCGAGTTTCGCCTCGACCCCGATCATCCGCCCAAATTTCATGGAGGACCGGTGGTCGGCGTCGATACCCTTGCTTTGGTGTGGGAACCCTAGATGGCCGCGCCGCGTGTCCTGCCGCGGCTGGACAGCGACAATCGCTTCTTCTGGACCTCGGGAGCTGCCGGTGAGCTGCGCCTCCTGCGCTGCCAGGACTGCGGCACCTTCATCCACCCTCCGCGTCCCGTGTGCCGGCACTGCCTGTCCGAAAAGGTGGCACCCGAGGCTGTGGCGGGCACCGGCATCGTCGACACCTTCACCGTGAATTACCAGGAGTGGCGGCCGGGTCTCGAGGTGCCTTACGTCATCGCACGGGTAGCCATCGACGGCGCTCCTGGGGTGTATCTCACGACCAACATCGTCGGCTGCCCGGTCGATGCCGTGCAGATCGGCGATCGCGTGCGCGTCAAGTTCGAGCAGCAGGGCGAAGTCTTCCTGCCGCTGTTCGAGAAGTTCGCCTGATGGCCGCCGCCGACGCCTACATCACCGGCATTGGGCAATCCGAGATCGGAGTACGCTTGCGGCGCGCGCCGCTGCTTCTGACGCTCGATGCGGTACGCGAGGCCCTGACGGAGGCCGGACTCACGATCGGCCAGATCGACGGCGTCTCCACCTATCCCGGCCGGGCCGCCGCCTATCTCGGCTTCTCCCCGATCGGCGCCGACGAGCTGATCGATGCCCTCGGGATCCGCGCGCGATGGTACTGCGGCGGTCTCGAGATCAGCTCGCAGCTCGGCGCAGTGGTGGCCGCCGCCATGGCCGTGCGCACCGGGCAGGCGCGCCACGTCCTCTGCTACCGCACGGTCTACGAGGCCGCAGCCATGGCACGGCCCGATGAGTATCCGCCGATGCGCCGCGAGACGGTGGATGGCTACTCGCAGTGGTTCACGCCCTTCAACGCCTTCTCGGCGGCGAACTGGACCGCCCAGTACGCCATGCGTCACGTCAAGCGCTTCGGCTTGACGCGCGAGCAGCTCGCGCAGATCGCCCTCATCGATCGCGCGAATGCCATGCGCAATCCGCGCGCGCTGGTGCGCGAGCCCTTGACCATGGAGCAATATCTCGCGGCACGCATGATCTCGACGCCGTTGTGCCTGTTCGATTGTGATCGCTACAGCGACGCATCGACCGTGCTCATCGTCTCCGCGGGCAATGCGCTCGACGAGGTGGCCTGTACTCCGATCCGGATCGCGGCGATGGCCGGCACGGTCGAGCGCCACAGCTGGGACCAGGCGGAGTGGATGGCCTGCTACGCGACCGGAGCGGACCTCTGGAAGCAGACCGACTACAAGCCTGCCGACGTGGACACGGTGCAGCTCTACGATGGATTCAGCTTCCAGGCGCTCGCCTGGCTCGAAGCGCTCGGCTTTTGCGGACTCGGCGAGGGCGGCAAGTTCATCGAGGGGGGCCGGCGCATCGCGCTCGATGGCGAGCTGCCCCTCAACACGTTCGGCGGTCAGATCGGCGCCGGCCGTCTGCATGGATTCGGATTCGCGCACGAAGGGGTGCTGCAGCTCCGCGGCCGCGGCGGGGAGCGTCAGATCCCGGGCGATCCGCGGCTCGCGGTGTGCACCTCGGGCGGCGGTCCGCTCGCTACCGCGCTGCTGCTCGCGCGGGATTGAGCGGATGCGGCGCCACTTTGTCCGCGGGGTCCGGATCGTCCGCGGGGTCCGGATCGTCCGCGGGGTCCGGATCGAGCCGTTGCCGCATCGCGGTGCTAAAATTTCCATGAACCCGAGCGCATGCACGCTTCGCGTGCAGGTCGCCAGGAGGACAGCATGAAGATGAACGACATGGTGGTCATAAGCGTCGATGATCACGTGAGCGAGCCGCCGGACATGTTCGACCGGCATCTCAAGGGCGATGCGCTCGCCAGCGCGCCCAAGATGCGCACCACCGAAAATGGCACGAACTACTGGGAATATCAGGGCATGAAGATGCCGCAGGTGGGCTTGAATGCCGTGGTCGGGCGTGTGCCCGAAGAGTACGGCATGGAGCCGACCTCGCTGAATCAGCTGCGCAAGGGTGTGTACGAGGTGAATGCGCGCATCGGCGACATGAACATCAACGGCATCGCCGCCTCCCTCAACTTCGCGAGCTGCGTCGGCTTCGACGGCGGCGTATTCCACAAGGTGCCGGACAAGGACAAGGCGCTTCTGCACCTGCGCGCCTACAACGACTGGCACATCGACGAGTGGTGCGGGTCGCATCCCGGCCGTTTCATTCCGTGCGCGCTGCTGCCGACCTGGGACCCGAAGGCGATGGTTGCCGAGCTCGAGCGGGTCGCGGCCAAGGGATGCAGCGCGGTATCGCTCAACGAGAACCCCACGGTGCAGAAGCTGCCAAGCATCCACAACCCCTACTGGGAGCCGCTCTGGAGAGCCGTGGTCGAGCACGACATCGCCATCTGTCTGCACATCGGCGCGGGCAATCCGGCGCCTCATGCTTCGATGGAGACTCCGATCGAGGCGTGGATCTCGACCATGCCGATCTCCATTGTGGTCGGCGCGGCCGATTGGCTCAATCTCGAGGCGCTCGAGCGCTATCCGGCCATGAAGATCGCGCTCTCCGAAGGCGGCATCGGCTGGATACCCTACTTCCTGGAACGCTGCGACTTCAGCCATGAGCGCCACAAGGCCTGGACTCATTCGCGCTTCCAGGGCACGAAGCCGAGCGAGGTGTTCCGCAGGCACTTCTTGACCTGCTTCATCGACGATGCATTCGGGCTCCAGAACTTGAAGGCGATCGGCGAGGACATGGTCGCCTACGAGTGCGATTACCCGCACTCGGACTCGCTCTGGCCGAAAGCGCCGGAGACGCTCTGGGATAGCTTGAAGCATCTCACCGAGCGCGAGATCGACAAGGTCACGCATGGCAACGCGATGCGCTTCTTTCGCTTCGACCCGTTCCGGCACTGCCGGCGCGAAGAGCTCACGGTCGGTGCCTTGAGAGCGAAGGCGGCCGCGGACAAGGTCGATGTCACGATGCGCTCCTTCGGCGGCGCGGCCCCGCTCATGCCCGGCGAGAAGCCGCGACCGATCACCTCCGGCGACGTGCTGGAGATGTACAACCGGCACCGGAAGATCGCATGATGAACGAGGCCTACATCATCGACGCCGTGCGCACCCCGCGCGCAATCGGCAAGGTCGGCAAGGGCGCCCTCGCCCACCTGCATCCTCAGCATCTCGCGGCCACCGTGCTGGCCGCGCTGCAGAAGCGCAACGATATCGACACCGCCGAGGTCGACGACATCATCTGGGGCACGAGCGCCCAGAAGGGCAAGCAAGGCGGCGACATGGGGCGCATGGCGGCGCTCGACGCCGGGTACGACGTCCGCGCGAGCGGCGTCACCCTCGACCGCTTCTGCGGCAGCGGGATCACTGCGACCAGCCTGGCCGCAGCGCAGATCCGCTCCGGCATGGAGGAGCTGGTGATCGCCGGGGGCACCGAGATGATGTCCTATATCACCAGCTCGGGGCAGGAAGAGATGGCCGCAGGGCTCAAGCCCCTGGGAATCGGCTCCGGCAATGCCCACCTTCGGCAGCGCCACCCGCAATCGCACCAAGGGCTGTGTGCGGATGCCATCGCATCGATGGAGCACATCGGGCGCGACGCCCTCGACGCCCTTGCGCTCGAGAGCCAAAAGCGCGCCGGCCGCGCCATCCGGGAAGGCCGCTTCGAGCGCTCGCTGATCCCGGTGCTGAACGAGGATGGCACCCTCGCGCTCGCCAAGGACGAGTACCCCCGTCCTCAGACCACGGCGCAAGATCTGGCCGGACTCAAGCCGAGCTTTGCGCAGGTCGCAGATCTGTCACCCGACGGCAGCGGCGTGACCTTCCGGCAGCTCATCAACCGCCGCTACCCGGACCTCGAGATCGAGTTCGTGCACCACGCGGGGAGCTCGTCCGGCGTGGTCGACGGCGCCGCGGCTCTGCTGCTCGCATCGCCCGAGTACACGCGCCGGCGCGGCTGGAAGCCGCGTGCGCGCATCGTCGCGAGCGCCAACGTCGGTGACGATCCGACGCTCATGTTGAATGCGCCGGTACCGGCGGCGCGAAAAGTTCTCGCCAAGGCCGGGCTCTCGCAGGACGACATCGACCTGTGGGAGGTCAACGAGGCGTTCGCGGTGGTGGTCGAGAAATTCATTCGCGATATGCGCATCGATCGCGCCAGGATCAACGTGAACGGCGGCGCGATCGCGCTCGGCCATCCGATCGGAGCCACGGGTGCCGTGCTGATCGGCACGGTGCTCGACGAGCTCGAGCGGCGCGACTTGAAGCGCGGACTCGTCACCATGTGCGCGGCGGGCGGGATGGCCCCGGCGATCATCATCGAGCGGATATGAGCTTGGAATCCGTATTTGGCACGGCCAAGAACAGCAAGAAGCGCTCCATCGGACTCAAGCTCACCGTGCTCGCGCGCCAGCTGCGGCTCAACTTCGATCAGAGCGTCAAGCTCAAGGGCCTGACGCGCGCCAAGTGGACGCTGATCGCCGCGGTCGCGCGCAACCCCGGCTGCACGCAGCGCACGATCGCACAGGCCCTCGAGGTGAGCGAGATCACGGTCGGACGACTGATCGACCGGCTGTGCGAGGAGGGCTATCTCAAGCGCACCGAGAATCCGAGCGACCGCCGCGCCTACCGCCTGTATCTCGCCGCCGGCGCGCAACCCGTGCTCGACAAGCTGGATGAGGTGGCGAAGAGCCACGAGGCCGAGATATTCGCAGGCTTCGACAGCGAGGATCTGGAAAAGCTCGACGAGCTCCTGGAGGCGATCGCGCGCAATCTCTCGGCGGCCAGAAGTCAGCGCGAAGCCGCCAAGTAGGCGCGCATCAGCGCAGCGCCAGCACCTCGCTCTTGGTGAGGCTGGTGGTGAGCTTGCCGTCGACGTTCGAAATCGAGGAGGCGGGAACGGTCACCATCTTGCCGTCGATGATGAGCTGCGCCGAGCCGTCGGGATTCACGCGATAAATTATGCCGAGGCGAGCGCCGTTCGCGCTCACCAGCATCTTGCCTTTCTCGGCGATCGCGGCCGCCCCTGCAACTCCGGACGCATTCTGTGCCGTGACGGTCGTGGCCAAAGCACAGGTCATGGTCAAGGCACAGGTCAAAGCTACAAGCCACGTCTTCACGATTCATCTCCTCGGGCGCCGCCCCGATGCGTCGGGCGGGCGCTTTTACTAAGTAACGTTAGTATCAGCGCCGGCCAGTGTCAAGCGTGGCTCCGTGAGGCGGTCCTCATCTTGGGCAATCAAAGGCGGGTCGGAATCGATCAACGCGGCTGCATGCGAATGGCGCCGTCGAGCCGCACGGTCTCGCCGTTCAGATAGCCGTTGCGAATCATCTCGAGCGCGAGGCTCGCATACTCCTCGGGACGGCCGAGTCGATTCGGGAAGGGCACCATGGCGCTCAACGACTCCAGCATTTGCGGCGTGGCGCCGGCCATGGCCGGGGTCGCAAAGATGCCCGGCTGGATGGTGATGACCCGGATACCTTCGCGCGCGAGGTCGCGCGCGATCGGTAGAGTCATGCCGACGATCGCCGCTTTCGCGGCGGCATAGGCTGCCTGACCCATCTGGCCGTCGGTTGCCGCCGCAGAAGCCGTATTGATCATCACGCCGCGCTCGGCATCGATCGGATCGAGGGTCATCATTCCCGCCGCCGAGCGGGTGATGCAGCGAAAGGTGCCGACGGTGTTGAGGCGCAGCACCCATTCGAACTGGTCGGAAGGAAAGAAACCGATCTGCCCGGTCTTCTTATCGCGGCGCGCGGTGAGTATGGCGTTGCCCCCGCCGGCGCAACACACGAGCGCGCGTTCTTGACCCTGCGCCGCTCGAGCCTTGCTGAAGGCTCCATCGACGCTGTCGTCCGAGAGCACATCGCACTGGCAAAAGGTGGCGCCGGTTTCGGCGGCGGCCTTTTTCCCCGTTTCCTCGTTGCGATCGAAGATCGCCACCGCGGCGCCGGCGGCGCGCAATGCTTTCACCGTCGCCAGTCCGAGGCCCGAGGCGCCGCCCGTTACTACCGCGGCCAACGATGAATCGACTTTCACTGCGCACCCTTTTTTTGAAGCCTAAACCCTGCCGGCCACGAGGATAGAAGCACCGGTGATCGCGCGCGCGGCGCTCGAGGTGAGAAACAGGATCACATCAGCGAGAGCCGCGGGATCGACCCAGCGCGAAAAATCGGCTTGCGGCATCTCCGCGCGATTGGCCGGCGTGTCGATGATGGTCGGCAACACCGCATTGACGTTCACGCTCTTGTCCTTGAGCTCCTCGGCGAGGGCCTCCGTGAGCCTGGCAACACCGGCTTTCGAAGCGGCGTAGGCGCCCATCCCCGTGCCGGCCTTGGCGGCCGCCGCCGCGCCGACGTTCACGATGCGGCCTCGACCCGACGGCAAGTGCGCCAGCGCCGCCTTGCATGCGCACAGCGCGGTCTTCAGGTTGATGGAATAGAGAAAATCCCAGGTTTCCACGTGGCCGTCGCCGATCGTCTCCCAGCGAAATCCGCCGGCGATGTTGACCAGGGCATCGATCCCTCCGAGCTTTGCGACCACGGTGTCCATCGCCCGCTGGGCATCGGCTGCCTGCGTGAGGTCGACACCGCCGAGAAAGAAGGACGGCGCAATCAGGTCCTTGAACAGGCCCTTCGAGTCCGCGGCGCGATCGATGAGCCCGAGCTTGGCGCCGCTTGTGGCAAAGGCGTGGGCAACCGCTGCGCCGAGCGCTCCGGCGGCCCCGGTGATGACGACGCGTTTCGATTCGGCCATGGCACCCCCGGCACTTGGAGTTGGATCAGAGTTCCTTACCCGTTGAAACGTCCACCGTTCACGCTCAGGGTGTGGCCGGTGATGTAGCCGGCTTCCTCCGAGGCCAGGAACGCGCAGGCCGCCGCCACGTCTTCGGGACGCCCCGGCCGCTTCATCGGCGAGCTCTGCGCCTGACCCTGGATGCCGCCGACGATGCTCGCGGTGCTCGCCTGCAGCATCGGGGTATCCACGAATCCCGGCGGCACGTTGTTCACGGTGATTCCGCTGGTCGCGAGCTCGAGCGCGAGAGACTTGGTGAACGCGATCACCCCGCCCTTCGAGGAGGCGTAGGTGGTCATGCGCGCGCTTCCGGTCTGCGCGCTGGAGGACGAGATGTTGATGATGCGGCCCCAGCCTGCCTTGAGCATGTCCGGCAGCACGGCCTGCGTCACCAGGAACATGCTCTTGAGATTCACGGCCATGATCCGCTCCCATTCATCTTCCGTGACCTCGAGAAACGGGCGAAAGGAGGTCATGCCCGCGTTATTGACGAGAATCTGCACCGCGCCGAGCTTGGCGTGCACGCGCTCGAGCCCGGCGCCGATCTGCGCGCGCGATGACACGTCGACCTTGCAGGCGACGGCGCGCGCCCCGGTGGCAATCAGGTCGGCCGCGGCGCGCTCGGCCCCTTCCTCGTTGATGTCGAACGCGCCGATCCCGACGCCCTCGCGCGCGAGACGACGACACGTGGCGAGCCCTATGCCGGAGGCGCCGCCGGTTACGATCGCATTTTTTCCTGCCAAGGACATGAATTCCTCACTTACACGGATGCATGCACGACCCGCATATCATGGGAGACTATTGCTTCGAGCCACGAGGTCCTCGAGATCCGCATACTTGTCGGGCCGCAGCGTCCCGTGAAGACACAGCCTGAGCACCTCGCGGGAGAAGCGCTTGGTCATTCGCTGGCGCTCCTTGGCGGTGCGCGCATGCGCACGTGCCCATACCGGCCACAGGAAGGTGCCCGCGAGCAACAGCACCGAGACGACCTCCGCGTCTATGCCGGGCTGCGCGAGATTGGTCTTCGCGAAACGCTCGAGATTCGACACATATTGCTGCCAGAATGGATCGTTGGCCGGTCGCTTCGAGCTCAACAGCTCGAACAGCCAGATGCGGCCGATTTCGGGATTCTCCATCGCGAATTCCGCAAGGTGCTCGGTGGTCGCCTGCACGCTGATGGACTCGATCGGCACGGCGCGCGCGACGTTCGGATCACCGAACACGGTCCGATAAAGGTTGTCGCTCACCCACGCCGCCGTCGCCTCGATCAGCTGCTCGCGGGTCTGGAAGTGCTGATATGCGGTGCCGCGATTGACGCCGGCGCGCTGCGCCACCTGGGCGACGCTCACGCCTTCCTTGCCGTCTTGCGCCAGCTGCTGCCGCGCGGCCTCGAGGATCGCCTCGCGCGTGCTCTGTGGATCGCGCTTGCGCCGCGGGCGCCGCGCGGAGTTCAGGCCGGAACGCCCACTCGAGCTGCTAGGAATAGTCATGATGGATGTCTCAGGAGCGTTCGAAAAACAATAGCAGATTTGACCCGTGTCCGCTCGCCGCCGTGGCCCGCTCAGCCATCGACCTCGATCTCGCACACCTCGCTCACCGGCACACCCTGGCATGCGAGCGTGAAGCCGGCGGCGAGCTCGTGATCGCCGAGCACGTGGTTCTCGCGCAGCGCCACCTCGCCCTTCAAAAGCCTCACCATGCAGGTGCCGCACACGCCTTGCTCGCAAAGATGGGGAGCCCGGACTCCGCCCAGGCGCATGGTCTCGAGGAGCGTGGCCCCAGGGTGATACTTCAGGCGATGAACACGCCCGCTCCGCCGCACCACCACCTCCTCGGGAGCGACGGGCGACGCGGACTCGGGCGGGCGCTTGCCGTGCATCACCCGCCCAATCATGTATCGAGTTTCATATCTTATTCAAGCCCGCCCAACCGATCAACATCGCTGTTGATTAGTAATTGTCGATCTTGACATGCGCGAGCACACTGCCGAGCATGTCGCGCGCGGCTGACCAGGTCGGCAGCCCGGCAGTCATTGCCGTCGCCCGGCGCTCGTGCCTTCATTCCGATTCACCCCAGCCACTTGAGAGGAACCGCAGATGTTCAAAGCGATCTTGATCGACAAGCAGGACGGAGCGCAATCCGTGCGCCTCGCGGAACTCGATGAAGGTCAGCTGCCCGAAGGAGCCGTGACCGTCCGCGTCGAGTACTCCACGATCAACTACAAGGACGGGCTCGCGATCACCGGGAAATCACCGGTGGTGCGCAAGTTCCCGATGGTTCCGGGCGTCGATTTCGCGGGCGTGGTCGAGACGAGCGCAAGCGACGCCTTTCGCGCGGGCGAGCGGGTGCTGCTCAACGGCTGGGGCGTCGGTGAGGGCCACTGGGGCGGTCTTGCACAGAAGGCGCGCGTCAATCCGGCGTGGCTTCAGAAGGTTCCGCAGCGCTTCAGCACACAGCAGGCGATGGCGATCGGCACGGCCGGCTACACCGCAAGTCTCTGTGTGGATGCACTGCTCGGCCACGGACTCAAGCCCGAGCGTGGAGAGGTGCTGGTGACCGGCGCGTCCGGCGGCGTTGGCAGCATCGCCATCGCGCTACTCGCCCGCGCCGGATTCAACGTGGTGGCCTCGACCGCCAAATCGAGCGAAGCTGACTATCTCAAGGCGCTGGGCGCGGCGAGCATCGTGGATCGCAACGAGCTCGCTCAACCCGGCAAGCCCTTGCAAAAGGAGCGCTGGGGCGGTGTCGTGGATACCGTCGGCAGCCACACGCTCGCCAACGCCTGCGCACAGACCCGCTATCGCGGGCTCGTCGCCGCCTGCGGGCTTGCGCAGGGAATGGATTTTCCGGCGAGTGTTGCGCCTTTCATCCTGCGCGGCGTGACGCTGCTCGGGATCGACAGCGTGATGGCGCCGCGTGAGCTGCGCGAGCCGGCCTGGAATCGCCTGGCACGCGATCTCGATGCTACCGCCCTCGACCGAATGAGCAAGCTCATTGGCCTCGCCGACGTGCCGGCCGCGGCCCAGGACATCGTCGCGGGCAAGATTCGCGGACGCATCGTGGTCGATGTGAATCGTTGACGCGGGAGGCGTCGCCCTGGGCACTCGCTCGGAGCATCGGCAACAGAACGCGCGCACAACACGACTCCGGATCCTGCCAAGATCGAGTACTTCGACCGCCGCGTCGACGGTGCCGCCATGTCAGCTACCCGTGCGTGCGCCGCAACTCAGTGCAAGCGCACCTTGAACGAAACGCCGAAGTTCGCCGGCTCATTCCACACGGCGCCGATGCCGAAGGTATTGCCGAGCACCTGGGTCAGGTAGCGCGTATCGGTGACGTTGTTGCCGTACACGGCAATCGACAACAGACCAGACGGATTGGTCCACTCCGCTCGCAGGTCGAGCGTCGAATAGGCCGGCTGCTCGAACTGTTCGGATGAATCGAAGAAGAACTTGGCCGTGTGGTAGTAGTCGGCGGAAAAGGCCATTTTTCCGATGGACACCGGAACCGTATATACCGCGCCGACGTCGGCGGTGAACCTTGGCGACCGCAACATCTCAAACCCGCTGGCATTGGTCGAGGTATTGTTGTAAAGGCCGAATGCGGCACCGCAGGC